>OLGA01000103.1_pt1 | contig 71274 bp, 48 predicted proteins | sample 1604881 | NCBI WGS metagenome assembly OLGA01 (sample SAMEA3888896, study PRJEB22519) | human gut metagenome | biome: human gut; feature: human-associated habitat; material: faeces | place: Denmark | collected 2009 | reverse complement strand
GTGCCAAGTTCGAGGTGAACAACGTCCAGAAGAACAAGGGCGGCAAGTTCATGCATTACGGCGTGGTCAAATCGGGTCATTTTGCGGTCGGCGACCATGTTACCGCAAGCTACTGCGAGGAGCGCCGCCGCGCCATCCGCCGCGCCCACAGCGCGACCCATCTGCTCCAGGCGGCTCTGGTGCAGGTGCTCGGCGACCATGTCCATCAGGCGGGCTCCCTTGTCGAGCCTGACCGCCTGCGCTTTGACTTCACGCATTTCTCCGCTCTCACCGCGGAGGAGATCGGCAAGGTCACGGCTCTCATGGCCGATATGATCCTTGACGGCGCTGATATCGAGACCAAGGTCATGCCTTACGACGAGGCCAAGAAGCTCGGCGCGACCGCGCTCTTCGGCGAAAAGTACGGCGATACCGTCAGAGTCGTGAAGATGGGCGACTATTCCACGGAGTTCTGCGGCGGCACGCATCTTGACAATACCGCCAAGGTCGGCATGTTTGCCATTATCTCCGAAGGTTCCGTCGCCTCCGGTGTGCGCCGCATTGAGGCCATCACCGGCAAGGAGGTCATCGAGCGCTATGCCGCAATGTCCGGCATGCTCAGCCGCGTCGCGGATAAGCTCAAGACCAGACCTGTCGAGATAATGGCCAAGGTTGAGAACAACCTCAGCGAGATCCACGACCTGAAGCAGAAGCTCGATAAGATGAAGGATCAGCTCATGTCCGGTGAGGCGGAGCGCATGCTCTACGGCGCAAAGGACATCAAGGGTCTCAAGGTCATCACCATCACGAACGGCCCGGTCAACGCTGCCGATATCCGCAAGATGGGCGACCAGCTCAAGGATCGATTCCCGAACATCGTCGCAGTCCTCGCGGCGACCGCTGAGGACAAGGCTACCATGCTTGCCGTCTGCGGCAAGAACGCCGTTGCCCGCGGTATCAAGGCCGGTGACCTCATAAAGAACATCACCAAGCTCTGCGGCGGTTCCGGCGGCGGCAAGCCCGATTCCGCAATGGGCGGCTGCAAGGAAATCCTCAAGCTTGACGACGCCATGGCGGCTGTCGACGATTTCGTCAATGCAAACGCCAAGGACTGATTAAATTTCAAAAAGGAGATATTGAAATGGACGATTGCCTGTTTTGCAAGATAATCGCCGGGGATATCCCCAGCGCAAAGGTCTATGAGGATGAGTATGTCTATGCTTTCCGCGACATCAATCCTCAGGCTCCGGTGCACATCCTCGTTGTTCCCAAGGCTCATATCGCCTGCGCTGACGAGATAACAGCGGAGAACAGCGTGTGGGTCGCACGCTGCTTTGAAGCCATCGCCAAGATCGCCAAGGCGGAAGGCCTCGGCAGCGGCTACCGCGTCATCAACAACTGCGGCGCGGACGGCGGCCAGACCGTCATGCACCTGCACTTCCACATCCTCGGCGGAGAGAAGTTCAGCGATAAGATGATTTGATTCTGAATACCGCGGAGACATTTTGCCTCCGCGGTATTTTGCTATGGAGGCGGCAATGAGGAAGCTTGCGACGGCGGCGACTGCCTTTTGCGCGGCGATATTTGCGGCAAATTACATATTGCCCCTTGGCCGGCTGACCACCATTGCCGTTATCGCGGCGGTACTCGGTGCGGCTCTTGCCGCGATGCTGTGTACAGCGCCTGCTTATGCCAAGCGAGGCGGAGCGCACACGCTTGTAGCCGATGCCTACTTCCAGCAAGTACGCCTCCAATGGCGTGCGTCCGAAGCACCCAAGACCCTCCAGTGGCACGATGACTACGACTACAATGGAGACGGTTTTATCAACAGTGACTTACAAAAAGCGCAGGTTGCATACGCCGGCGCCAAGTTTACGGCCGAGGACCTCAAAGGTTATGTCGGTCAAGTCGTGGACGGCATCACCTTTGCCCAGTATCGTAACGTCTCCAAGGTCACCGGATTGGTGTACGAAAACGGCGAAGTTGTATCGCAAGGCGTGGCCGACCGCAGCAAATACGAAAAGAATACAACACTGAAGATTAATCTGGACAGCCACGTAACCATCAAAGAAAACACCGAATACATTTTCGCCATCAAAGTTGAGGGCGGATATAATATGGACTTCGTGCTTATGAAAGACAAGACCACCGATGCCCCCGGCAAAGGCGATCTGTACAGCACCGATGGCAAGACCTGGGTGGCCACCGGCGCAGGTGACTATCTGGTAACCGCCAATCTCGTCAATAAAGTCGATGAAGCTCCCACGGGTTATAGCGTAATGATGGACGGGGACTTTTACAACCCGGCAGACGTAACCATCACCAGCGCCACGAACAAATATTCGGGTGTCGTAGAATACACCGCAATAATGAACAATGTTCCCGTAGGGAACCATCAGGTCTATGTATCGGCCGATTACCCCGACGAACACCGTCTCTCATCGACCGCATGCAAGGTGACAATCCTTGACTTCGCCAGGTCTGCGCCCTCGGCACACTACGGCTACAATACCTGGGCGGGCGACTTCAAGCATGTGCTTGTATGGACCGCACCTCTTACCGGAGGCAGCAACCTCACATGGGGTTCGGCCGAAGCCACGCTCTCGATAGGCGGCAGTGCTGCCAAAGACACCAAGGTGTGGTTTCGAAATGTCTTCACTGCCGATGACCTTACAGCTTTCGGCACCAACGCAAAGATTACGAACATCAAGACTATCTTTACCGAGGCCGTCATCAACAGCGTCAAGATTTTCGTCATGAAAGACGGAGTCATCGACTACGCACAAGACGCTGCCGATATCGAGCTTTCAGCAATTCAGGCCAATAAGGAGAGCACCTTCGCGCTGGATACACCTTACGAGCTGACCCCCGGTCACACTTATGCCTACGGTCTGTACGTAACACATACGCCCAAGGCTCATCCGATAGGCGTCACCGGTAATGTAGCCGTTGACGGACGCGGCAACACCTTCTCGGTCACCTCTCCGAGCTCCAAAGGGTTTGAGAAAACATCTCCCACGTGGAAGACGCTGAAGAGCGGCGGCATCCCCGGCAACTGGGCATTGTATGCCACTGTCGAAGATGCCACCACCAAAAAAGCGCCCTCCGGATATACGCTCGCACGCGACGGCAAAGTCATCGCCTCCGGCATCACGGCTACCAGCTACACGGACGAAGTCCCCGGCCCCGGACGTTATGTTTACACCCTAACCGCCGATTACGGCTACTACTACACATCTTATCCCGAGGAATTTGCCGTAAAAGTTTCGCTGCCTGACAAATATGCCGCACCCGAAATTGACGGTTCATCATATAACCGAGACACCAACGAGTTTAACCTGTCATGGAACACGGATACAAAATTGACCAAATGTGACCAAGCCGCTTATACTACCGGTTTCGAAGAGGATATGGCTATGCTGTGGGGCGCTCAGTTTACCAAAGACGAACTCGCCTCTTATAAAGGGTTAAAGATAGACCGCATCAAATTTGCCATCGGCGCTGCCATCGGCGAATTTAAGGTTGGCGTCTATACCGCCAAAGGCACGGCTCTTTCCGAAATCACCGTCAAAGACGGCGATGTTGATGCCGGGACTGTATATACAGCCAAACTTCCCACGCCCGTTGAAATCACCGGTGAAGAAGACCTCTACATCGCCTATAATGGAACTGTTCCCGGCGGCGCTTCTGCATTGATTATTGATGCAGGCCCGCTTAAGGACGGCGGTGCACGCGTCAGCCTCACCAACGGCCTCACCTGGATGAATCTCGCTACCATATCCTCGATAGCCACCGACAACAATATCTACATCGGGGCATATCTCATCGACGGCGAGTCCGGTTCGACCACCGAACTTGCGCCTGAATCGACTACAGCTGCAAGTCTCGGCTTCAGCGCAGTCCGGGCCACCGAAGAGCCTATCAGCGTTGTATATACCGCCAAAGCGCCCAAAGCTGTAGCTAAGTCCGCCGCAGTGCCCAAGCCGGTGAAATTCAATGTATATCGCAACGGCGAAGTCATTGCGACCACAACCGAAAAGGCTTACGTGGACAACTTGCCGTCGTTCAACATCTATACATATTATGTCACCGCAGTTTATGAAAACGATTGGGAATCACCCGCGACACGTTCAGTCTCCGTAAATCGCCCCATCGCACAGAAGGGCGTAGCACCCTACGCACTTACCGGTGTGTCCAATGCCGATGGCCTCAACCTCAGCTGGCAATCGCCCGACCGGGCACTCGCAATGTCCTACGTTCAGGGTACTAAAATCGGCGGCCTCGGACTTACCGGAAGCGATCTTACACCCCATGCATTCATTCGCTTTGCCAAGGAAGACCTGAAACCGTACGTCGGACAATGCATCGACCATATCCTTTTCGCCCTATATTCCACCGATGTCACTGACGTAGCCGTCGAAATCGCCGAAGACGAAAACATTGTCTACCATCAGCCCGTATCTTCTGTCACCACAGGTTGGAATGATGTGCGCCTCAACGAACCCTATCTCATCAAGGAAGATGCCGACCTATATATCGGCTATACACTTGCGCACAAGTCAGGCGTCAAGCCCCTCGGCGTCGATGCCATGGAAGACGGCACATTCCCCAGCGATCCCGACAAGGGCGACATCCTCACCAACAGTGCCTCTCCCGGTTTCTGGTATCGTCTGTCCGTGAAATACAAACTCAACTACAACTGGGCCATCAAGGCAGTCTTGGCCAACGATGACCAACTTGTATTCAAAAAACAGGGTGCTTCCGGCATCACCTACAACCTGTACTGTGAAGGCGAAAAGGTTCGCGAAGGCCTGACCGACACTTTCGTCATCATCCCCGATGCAAAACAAGGGAACTACTACGTCACTGCTATCCAAAACGGCATCGAGTCCGGCGAATCCAATAAGGTGTTCTTCTACACCGGTGCCGTCGATGACATCACTATTGACGACAACGCCGCTGCCGAGTACTTCAACCTGCAAGGCATCCGCGTAGACGCCGACAATCTGACGCCCGGCATCTACGTACGCCGCAGCGCCAGTGGAAAAGCATCTAAGGTCTATGTCAAATAAAACTGCATAGGCGCAATCCATAACGGCATACAGCGGCATTGACTGCCGCCATGCCCATTCGCATCAAGTCCGGGGCGCGTCCACACAGAGGCACGCTCCGGACTTGAAATTTTTGCGGCCAAACTTAGGTTGTTGTGCAAAAAATCGTTAATTTTGCGCTGAAAAAACAAGCCCAGCCACACATATACGACACGACATGTCCCACGGCTATACATACTATTCCGATATCTGCCTTATATTCATCGTCACAGGCATAATATGCGGCATTGTCCGGCTGATACATCATTGCCGCCCTTACGACAAAGAAATTCGGTACTTCTATCCGGCAAGTTCGCTTACCGCCTTTGTATTCATGGCCGTAGCGATGTTGACGCCATATTATTTGCATCCGGAAGCCCCGGGAACATGGGTCTTTGTGCGTGTCTTCGGCGTGGTGTTTTATCCGGCTGCTTTTGCTGCCATGTTCCTGCAGTATTTCAAATGGCATAAATTGCGCGGCTCGAGCGCAATTATGCTCTTCTACGTACCTATGAGTTTGCTTTTTATTATGACATGCTCCGTGCTTTATGCTCCGGTCGGCGTATGGATTGAGGTACACAGTTCTGTGGTGCTTGGCATAGCCTCCGGCATAGGCATAATTCTGACGGCATATATGCTCAAGACCTTGATTTGGCTCAAAAGCCGGATTTCGGCTTATAACAAGGGCAACTTCTCGGATGATAGCGATTTTCCGCACAAATTTGCCGGCAAAGTCATATACCTTCCTGTTGTATGGACCGCCATAGTCTGGGCTGTGCTGCTTGCCGACAGTCGCGTCCTGAACATGGTGGCGGAAATCATCATGTCCGTATGGATGGTACTGTTTCTGTGCTTGATACTTCATCCGCAAAGGCTGCTGCGGCCCAAGTATATCGAAGAACAGCTTGACCGAATAGGGTGTCGTAAGGTTAAATTCATGGAAGAGGCTATCATTGCCGCCAAGGAGGAAGAAGTCAAAGAAGCGGAGGAGTCCGAACCCGAATCAAACGAAGCACGCCGACAAGTACTCGAAATCATTTTGCAAAAATATCGCGAGCCGCACCTGCAAAAGTCGGACATACTCGCGCTCATAGGCTCGGGCAAGAAAAGCGGGGCCAACCGCTTTATCATTCAAGTGGGGTACTACAACCTTATCAATATGTTCCGTCTGGAACACGCACGCCTGTACGGACTGGCGCACCCCGAAGCCAAACAGAGCGAAATCGCCGAGGCCGCCGGATTTGCCTCCGGCTCGAGTTTCAGCAAGGCCAAACGCAGCGTGCCGCAAGTTGACCCCGAAATCGTCAGCGGAGTCAAGCTGTAATCTTGCACATCATTCCTTGAGACCATTCAAGAAAAGTATGAGCCGAATAAGCTCGTACTTTTTTTTTATAATAACACTTTTTATCAATAATGCTAAACGGGTCGGGCAGTACAGACGCGTCAACAGAAATAATACCTGACCAAAATATAGCTCAGCAGAAAATATATCTCTTCACGCTGTGGGTTTTTGCCGCTCAGCTTCGGAAATAGCCGGCACTGCTTGCGCTTAGCGGAAAGTTAAAATATGCCGCGTGCCCTCTTAGCGGAAAATGAAATTGTCGATTCGGCTAAGTGCCGAGTGTCTTTATGGATAAATTTGCAAACATATTTGTGCGCACAAAAGATGGCTAATCGTATGCACTTTGTCCGACGAAACATCCAATCTTATACGATATGACTATACGACGAATAATATGCACTCTGTGTGCTATACTGCTTACAGCCGGCATTGCCGTCACGGCGCAGAAGCAAGGCGAGAGCCGCGTCCTCACGTTCCGCTTCGCCGCCGCCTCCGATAGATTCTACGACGGATATCTGGACAATCACAACCAGATAGCGGCAATGATTGAGTGCGTCAATACGCACAAGGATGCAATCCTTGCCGGCGACGTTCCGGTAGCCGTATTCGGGTATTGCGATTCGTGCGGCAGTACCGAAGCCAATCTTACGACAGCTCGTACACGCAGCAACCGTGTCAAGTCCGAGATGATTACACGTTGCGGGCTCACCGAACAGTGCTTCCGTACCACCAATCACTCTGACGGCGGCAACTACGTAGAAGTACGCATAACCCTGCCGACCTCCGAGGCGGTGCCCCTGCCTATGCCCGAGCCTTCGCGACCTGTAGTGACAGCCGAGCCCGAACCGGAGTCGACGCCCGTAACCCTGCCCGCCGACACCGCCGATCGGCGTCCCGTCGTGACTGCTCAGGTCGCTCATCGCCCGCATATAGACCTGCGTGCCAACCTGCTGCGCTGGGCCACACTCACGCCGGACCTCGGCATCGAATGGCACGTCTCCGAGCGCTTTAGCATTCTGGCACACGGGTCATGGACATACTGGTCGTGGAAAGACAAAGACCGCCGCTATGCATTATGGGAAGTATTGCCCGAGGGACGCCTATATTTGGGTAAGAATAACCGCGGATACATCGGTGCTTACGGTCACTACGGCGATTTCAACTACAAATTCACCGACACCGGACGTCAAGGCACTGTCAAGGGCGGCGGCATCAAAGGCGGATATGTATTCCGGCTCAATAAAGCACTCTCTCTTGACCTGTCCATCGGCATCGGAGGCCTCAATGTCGATTACGATAAATACTATCTATACGACGGCACTCGCGTACGCCTCGAACATGACAATAAAAATTATTGGGGCGTCACCCATGCCGGCGTCACCTTGGTGTGGAACATATTTTAATGCTCTGAAACGATGAACATCTTCAAACTCAGCATATTCGCAGGCATTGCCGCAACTGCATTATCCTCGTGCGTCAAGGATACACTCTATGATGCCAAAGGAAATATCGAAGTTACCACCGCGTGGAACAATATCTCGGCAGACGCTGTGAAGCCGTCCGAATACACTATGCACCTGCAATGGGTCACTCCGGATGTGCGCGTTGACGGCGGCGATCGCACCGCCATAGCTTCCGGCGACAAATACATCTTTACGGATATAGCCATCGGCGACTACCGACTGTCGGCATTCAACAATCCGGCAGGCGTGACGCTCAGCGGCACACGCGCCGCAGTTGCCAAAGCCGCAGATGGCGGGCTTATCGCATATCCGGACATAATGTTCGCCGGTGACTACCACGACTACACAAGCACGATACACGTTGCTCCCGCCGCGACATATTATGCCACCGTCAACATGGTGCAGCTGATGCGCAGCGTCGACCTCGTTCTAACCATTGTCGAGGGCGATTACGACCGCATAGCATCCGCCACCGCGAGCATTGACGGCGTATATGGTGCTATCGACTTCATCACTCACAGCGCCGACCCGGCTGATCGAACACGCACCACCGCCGAGCGACTCAAACAATCGGAAAAACTATTGACCGCGACCTTCCGATTCTTTGCAATACAGGATGCAGACTACAGCAATATGTCGCTGAAGGTGGACATAGCCTTCGACAACGGCGATACGTGCACCATCACCTCCGATATCTCCGCTATGACCAAAGATTTCGGCAAAAGCGTAAGTCCTCTGGCTATATGCGGTGACCTGAAACTTCCGGTCAAAGGTGGCTTTGAAGGCTCTATCGAAGGATGGAAGACTGCCGACGGCGGCGGATACGATGCTCATTGACATTTGTCGGCATCCACTACAATACAACAAACAGAAAACACAAAAAGTATAACACCCGATTATGAAAAAAACAACGCTACTTACGATTACTTTAGCGGCCGCTACCTTGACGGCTTGTAACAACGACAACCCCACGCCCGGCACAGGTGCTGACGAACCTAATTTCACCGCAAGCATAGCCACCGCAGCGCGCGCCTTTGACAATACATGGGAATCCGGAGACGCCATAGGCATTTCGGGCCAAAGCGGCGATAAAACATATTCCAATCTCAAGTATACCACCGATGGCACCGGAGCATTTGCAGCCGCCGGTGACCATATCTATTTCCAGAATAATGCCGAAGTGATTTTCACAGCTTACTATCCGTGGAGCGATGCAGCCGCAACAGCTGATACGCGTCTGCAGGCTTCGCAGAAGACCTTTGACTACCTATGGGCGCAAGCCACGGGCAGCAAAGCAAGTCCCGATGTAGCCTTCAATTTAGCGCACAAAATGTCTAAGGTGGTCATCACCGCACGTTGCGGCAGCGATGTAACCTATGATGAAGTCAAGAAAGCAGTATTGGCGCTCGGCGAATTCAATACATCCGCCGCATTTGACCGTGCAACCGGCATCGTGACCTCCAAGGATGCAGCTACGCTGACATTTGCGAACAACGCTACAGCCGAACAAAATGCCCCGGCCATAGCCGATGACGCCGCCAAGACCGTAGCCTATACGCTGATAGTTGCCCCGCAATCCTTCGGCAGCGCACTGACATTCACCGCCACACAGCCCGGTGCTCAGACATACACCGCCGCAATAGACTTCACTGCCGCCAACCGCAACGCCGGCATCGCCGACCCGCGCAACGAATGGCTCGCCGGATACCAGTACGACATCGCTGTCACCATCCACAAGACCGGAGTGTCGATACAAGGCTGCACCATCACAGCTTGGACCGAAGCCGACGGCGGCAACTTTGACGCCAAGTAACACCGCCCGACAGATACAACACAAACCACTGACAAACAATCAAATCACACGATAAAAATATCGCAAAATGAAACTATATAACATCCTTCTGCCTACTCTCGCAATCTTTGCTCTGGCATCCTGCTCCTCAGACAACGAGCCCGACAACACTCCGACAGCCCTCAAAATCACCGCCGGATTCGAGACCAACTCTCGCGCCTTAGGCTCGACATGGGAAGCCGATAACATCGGCGTATTCGCCATCGCCGGCAACATCAAGATGCAGGACAAGTACAAAAACATATCCTACTCCACTACCTCGACAAGCGATGTTGCCGAGTTCACCGCCGACGCCGCCCCGATATACTTCGAAGGCACCGAGGATATAACATTCTGTGCATATGCTCCCTACGAAAGCGGTGCGACCTGGAACAATCCCCAGGTCAATACCCGCGACCAGGTGACTCGCGAGCAGCAAAAACGCATAGACTTCATCTACGCTACCGGCGCCGTAGCCTCCAAGAACAGCCCCGTACTGTCTTTCACCGGCTCCGCCGCTTTCCGCCACGTAATGTCGCGTCTGGTGGTCAAGCTCAAGCCCGGCGACGGTCTCACAACCCCTGACATCGCTATCGGCGGCCATTACATCGACGGCCTCATCCATGACGGCACCTTCAACCTCGCCACCGGCGCAGTTACTCCCTCCGGCAGTCCCATCGAATGGTCGCTGGTATACTCGACGCACACTACCGATATGACCAATAATGTCGTCACTTATGACGCCCTCGTTATCCCCCAGACGTTGACAGCTCCGCTGAAATTCAAGTCCGTAATTGCTGCACAGGCGTACGTCAACGATACCGCCATGCAGCCCGCTCTCGAGCCCGGCAAGACCTATACTTACACCATTACCATCCATAAGACGGGCCTCAAAATCGAAGGCTGTACCGTCACTGATTGGGAAGACGGCGGCAGCGGCTCCGGCGAAGCCGTGATGCAATAAACATCATCACGACAAAAGATTGCCTTAGTGTGGGAATATCGTTCTGATACAGCCATTCCACACTAAGGGAAAACAAACGCCATATCCTTTATCAGCCGACATGCGTACATCAAGCACGCTTTGTCCGGCTTCTCGTCAAGGGATACAACAAAACACTATAACACCGCCAATATGACGTTAAAGCATATTCTCACATTTTCGTCCGCCATAGCACTCTCAACGCTATACTTATGTTCCTGCGCCGGGGAAGACGGCCCGGACTTCACAGATAGCAGGGAGCTTCAGATTTCCGGCACATTTGTCGGGGAGCGTGCCCCGCAGTCCCGCGTAAACGGCTCTCTATGGGAAGCCGACACAATAGGCGTGTACATCACAGCGCCGTTCTCCTACGCCATAGTCAAAGACTACCAAAACCTTCCCTATTACACCACGTCTACCGGAACAACGGCATTTTTTACCAAAATTGGCAAAGCCATCGCCGTTTCTGACTTGACAGCCGGGTCTAATTCTATTATCGCGTATGCGCCATATACCCCCAATGATCCGAGTAGAATAGACAATTCAAGCGTTGGAATTGCAATCAACACCCGCAAGCAAAACACTCGCGAGCTACAACGCAAGATTGACATTGTGCGTGTACAAAAAGGAATACAGGCCGACTGGATAAGCAGCGGCAAAATCGACAACCTTGTCTTCAAGCATCAAATGTCGAAAATTGTCGTGAAAATCAAGGCAGACCCGGCAACCGGCATCACCCTCGACGACATAGCCAATGCCGAATGTACCTTGGGCGGCATAGTACACAACGGCATCAATTTCAGCACGACGTGGAATTCGTTTAACTTTGACAACTGGGCACCCATCAACGACTGGTCGCTCAAGGACAACACCATACAACAAATCATCGACAACGAGACAGAACAAGCCGTAGTCTATACGGCAATCGTAGCCACACAACCGACTTCCGGCACCTATCTCACGCTGACAATCAACGGCAAATCATATCAAAGCAACGGCCCGTTGTTCGGCTATCTATATCGCGGCAACGTCTATACATACACCGTCACCATCAAACCTTCCGAGCTAAGCGTCACCGCAACTATAAAGGATTGGAATGACGGCGGCGAGTACTTTGCCGAGCAATAACAGCCAAGCCCGCACCGAACAACACACACATCCAACAACGGACATACATACGGACATGAACAAAAGCATCAAGAAATACATCTACGCCATACTCGGCGGCATACTGCCGGCTGCGCTACTCGCGGCCTGCGCGTCAGACGACATCGAGCCACAAGACACTGTCGGCACACCACTCGAGTTTATCGCCAGCGGCCTCAATATAAGCACCGAAGGTACAATCAGCTCGCGCACAGCATGGCTGGAAGTGGACACCGGCGGCGTGGCAATACAGGCCAACGGCGCACTACGCAAATACATCGTCTCCGACACACTGGACAACGCATCCACCGCGCTGCTCACATCCTCCAACCCATTCATAGTCAAGCCGGGTGGTAAAATCGAAGTCATAGGGCGCTTCCCCAACCGCTACTATCCCGTAGGAGACACAATCATGTGGACTACCTGCCACTCATCCACCATCAGCGACGACCTCATGCTCGCCTATTCCAACGACATCGGTCGCGACGGCCGTAAACTCGATTTCTACCACACTCAGGTCAAAATCGTAGTCAACATCCGCAATACGCAGTACATCAAGAACCTGTTCCAGAACTGCTGGCTCGTCCTACTCCGGGACATCGACCAGACAGCCGAATACAACGTCAACAAAAGCGACAAGAAAATAACACTGGAACTCATCAAGTCCTACAACACCGAGGACAAGACTCCGCCGCACACAAGGCTTGACCCGGCAAACACCGTCAAATGGGGTTCGGTGACCGAGGAGGCCGCATATTCGTATGAGACAATCATCGTTGCACAAAAGCGAGCCACCAACAAGACATTCATCACAATGGAATACCGTCCCGTATCGGGCATCGGTCCACAAATAACGCACAATATCGACCTGTCCAAATTTGTGACCGCCTCGGAGTTCGAGTTTAAGAGCGGATATGTCTATACATTCAATATCACCATCAACGGCAGCAGTAAGGACGATGTCGAAGTCACCACGACATCGATGCCGTGGGCCAAGAACGGCAACGACTACTCGCTCACGATTTGACGCCACGACCCAGCCCACAGAAAAGCAGTGACAACAAGCACAACACCAAGCAGATGAAAAAGACCATACGATACATAGCATTATCTCTGACGGCGCTGCCGGTATGCATATTGGCGGCATCCTGCGCCTCGGACGAGCCGACAGCCAACGAACGGCCCCGATACGCCTTAGAGGTCGGCAACATAACCCTCGCGGACTACACCGAGACACCCTGGAACAACAAGCCGGGGTCAAGGATGACCGAAAACGACGACCTGTCGGCAACCTTGCTCGAATGGGACGGCACGGAGACATTCATCGTGCGCGAACTCAGCGACGATGCAGCAGATTGCGTGCAGGCAAAACCGGACGGAATCGGCGAAATCACCCTGGTGACAGAGCCGGACGGCCGGAAGAAAGTCCAAATAAATAAGCCCATCATGGCCTACCGTGACCTCGAAGCTAACAAATACATCGCTTTCACCCCCAACACCTTCGACATCACCGACCAAACCAAAGGGCTGAAATACCTGCTCATCTCGGACACCGCGACCGTCGCAAAAAACCAAGGCCGGGTAGACTTCAACTTCCATAACGGCCTGGGCATCCTGCGCGTATACGTCACCGGCCCATACGCCGACAAAGTCGAAACCATCGAATTTGACAGCAAAAAACAGGCCGGCGTCCGCATCACCAAAGAACGAGGCTTCCATGTGCGCCCCTTCGGTGGCTACGGATATATCAGGACCAAGAAACACGTGACCCCCACAGGCACATTCTGGCAGGCAGCCGTGGTGCCCGACGAACTCTCCAACGTCTCCGCCTCGGGAAAGATTGTCCACCTTTCCAATGTAGAATACATCCGCATCAACGGCAACAAGACCTACTCCCTTGTCGAAGCCTTCCGCAGCGGCTACAACGAGAACGACATCATCGCCGCCGGCAAAATAACCATCCTCACCATCACCTGCAACAACAAGCCCTGAGCGGCATCTGCCTCCAATTAGTCCAAAATATGCGGCGTTCCGTCATCAAAACGACTTGGAACGTCGCACTTTTCGGTCTATATGCTATAATCTTATTATACTGCCGCTTAATAATCAACTTCCCGTCAAAATCAGCAAAATCCGACCTATATGTCGAAAACGACTAATTTTGCACCATTATCCAAGGTCTACAAGTTTGAACAAACTTACATCAGACACCACGACTAAAACACGACCATCAGCTCAGCAACTTTGTGATAAACTCCTCCCGGCTTGGGCAGTCAGGTTCGAGGCTTAATCGTTTGGAAAGTAACGTGAAAGCCGAGTTATTCGGTATGTTTTTTTCGATGTAAAGAGTTTTCCATTCCTCCGGCGTCATTTCTTCGGTCAGACGATATTCCCGGATGGTCTCAAGTAGATTTGTGCTCGAACGGTTGGCATAAATTCTCCAATCCAATAAGCTCGATTCATCTTCGTGGCAACCACAATTATCCCAAGACGCTGCAGAAAGGCCGGATGTATCTGTCCGGCAGTCGTTTTCGGCAGCATACTTTCGCTTATCTTCGTGAAACATCGCGTAAGCCAATTTGCAAAACATCTGCATATCATGCCGCCTATCCGCACTCGGGTCACTTGAATTGTTGTAGCACTTTCCGCCGACAAGACGATAAAACAATTTGCGCACTTCCATGTCCCGGCGCAATGCTTCGGCCACAACAGCCTTCGGCGCAATGTGATACATGTAGCGCATGCACTCCATTACATTGTCGTCCCATACGATGGACGGCACAATTGTTTCGAGCGGCAATCCATCGCTGTCCAATCGACCGTCGTATACAAGAAAGTACGGCGCAATATTGCATTGATGACGTATGCCTTGCAGCAGCGACCGATCAATCGCCCACCATAAGATGTCCGTCGCTTCGTCCGTTCCGATAGTGCGTTTGGTTTCATACAACAGCCGGACATACATAGCCGGACCCTCTAACTTTTCCTTTTCGATGACAAAATTTCTGTCCTCGAGCGCCAGCCTTTTGCCGGTAGGATAATACCCTGCCGATTTAGCCAACTCCTCTTGATGCCGGCGTACATAGTCGATATTGCCGTACTTGACCAAAAGATTAGCACACTCCGGCTCGCAGTGCATCTCCCACAGCTCAATAAGTTTCGGCTCGAACACTTTATCCCAACTATGCCTTATTTGCTTGAAACAGAATAATCTGTCTTGCTTCGAGCCGTCCAGAAACAGCCGCAAAATCTTTTTCTGAATCGTATAATCCAGGTAATGAAAACGGAGTTTTATTTCACGCCGTGCGTCCTCCTTGTGTCCGCTTCGTTCGGCGCAGTACAGCCTCATTAACGAAGCAATCGAGACGTTACGAGGCCGGGTCGAAGTGCCGCCCGGCAAGAATCCGAAGACGGCATTATAGGTCTGCCGCCCGTCAGTCATCTCGTTCACTTCGGTTGCGAGATCGCGGCAGGCGTACTCGTCCGTCTTGGCCATTTCATTCAGCCAATTGTCATTAGCGTAGTGTCTTCCCATATCATTAATAGTAAAAAGTATGTGCTGATTTGTTTGTAGTCAAATAATTCGAGGCAGTTGTCATCCGAGTGTCTGTACTATACATCGGCGGCTGCAAAGATACCGCTTAATTTCGAGAAAATCAGCAGGCGCGGCTAAAAAATGGCCGCAACTTTCGATAAATAATTACGGCCATAATGTGTTGTGCTTCGCGCTGCAATCAGATCTTTTCAACCGTCAGGTTGGAGAGGTTGATCTGAGAAGCGGGGAAATCTACGGCATACTTTATAGCGAATTGATGACGTATTGTTTCCTTTACCGATGAATTGTACAGGGGAAGGGTAAAGTCATTGAACGGGACTTCGGCCGTCATGCCGGCTTCGAGACGCTTGCCTCCGCTGAGAATGAGGCGTTTTGTGGTTACTTTGAATAATGCCATAATCTTTTTGTTTATTGGTGAATTACACCGCAAAGGTAGCCGCACCCTGTATCATTTTGCGACACAGGCTTAAAAAACTTTTTTTGGGGGGTGTTTTGTCCGTGGCGGCATTTTCGGCGATGATGCGGGATTATTGGCGGAAAAGTGCTATATTTGCCAGTGAAAGCGGCGGGATAGCCAAGGATAGGAGGAGCGGTGGTGACACATTGACGCCTCTGATACGCCTTCCGACGCTCAAATGTTGCAATCCGAGTGCTCCGAATGTCATCGTGAGGCTTCGGCGCGGAGGATGGCGGCAAAATACCGAACCCGAGAAACCAAACTCCCGTAAGCGACGGGGGTAATATCAAGACCGAACATACGATACCGAATATACAACAGACTATATCGAAACCAAACACAAATAAACATAAGTGCCAGACCCGAACATGAAACGTATCATTGAGTGCGTCCCCAATTTCAGCGAAGGACGCCGCCCTGAAGTTATACAAGAGATAGTCAAGAGCATCGAGGACGTCGAGGGCGTCCGACTGCTGGACGTGGACCCCGGAAAGGCGACCAATCGCACGGTCGTGACCTTTGCCGGTACGCCGGAGGCGGTGGTCGATGCGGCCTTCCGCAGTGTTAAGAAGGCTTCCGAACTTATCGATATGCGTACGCACCACGGCGAGCATCCGCGCATAGGCGCCACAGATGTTTTGCCTTTGGTGCCGGTGAGCGGCGTCACCCTTGAGGAGTGCGCCGAGATGGCTCGTGCTCTTGCCAAACGTATAGCTGATGAGCTGGCGATACCGACGTATTGCTATGAGGCGGCGGCTTTGCGTCCCGAGCGCCGTAACTTGGCTGTATGCCGCAAGGGTGAGTACGAGGCTCTGGCTCAGCGTATCACCGACCCGGCGGAGATGCCGGACTTCGGTGGCGGAGAGTTCACCGAGCAGGCAGCACGCAGCGGAGCTACCGTCGTCGGTGCTCGCGACTTTTTGGTTGCTGTCAATTTCAACCTCAATTCGACCAGCACTCGCCGCGCCAATGCCATCGCCTTTGATGTCCGCGAAAAAGGACGTCCGCGCCGCGAGGGTAATCCCATCACGGGCAAGATTATACGCGATGCCGAGGGTAATCCGGTGATGATTCCGGGCACGCTCAAGGGTTGCAAGGCCATAGGATGGTACATCGAAGAATACGGCATCGCCCAGGTGTCGATGAATATTACGGACATACGCGCCACGCCGCTGCACGTGGCTTTCGAGGAGGTGTGCCGCGCCGCCGACCGCCGCGGATTGCGTGTCACCGGAACCGAAATCGTGGGCCTGGTGCCGCGTTCGTGTCTGCTGGATGCCGGCAAATATTTTCTGCGCAAGCAATGCCGCTCGCTGGGTATCAGCGATGACGAGATTATCAAGATAGCTGTCAAGTCGCTCGGTCTTGAGGATTTGGCTCCTTTCAAGGTTCACGAAAAAGTCATTGAAGACCTCTTGGCATCCAAGGGCGGCAAGAAACTCGTTGACTTTACTTGCCAAGGCTTTGCCGAGGAGACGGCCTGCGAATCGCCGGCGCCCGGCGGCGGCTCCGTATCGGCGTATATGGGTGCCATGGGTGCCGCTTTGGCCACCATGGTCGCCAACCTGTCGGCGCATAAGCCCGGATGGGACGACCGCTGGGAATTCTTCTCCGACTGGGCCGTGAAGGGGCATGCGTTGATGCAGCGTCTGCTCGCTTTGGTGGACGAGGATACCGAAGCTTTCAACCGCATTATGGCCGTATTTGCCATGCCCAAGGGCACGGATGAGGAAAAGTCCGCACGTGCCGCCGCCCTCGAGGAGGCTACACTATATGCCGCCCAAGTGCCGCTGAAGACTATGAAAGCCGCCATGGAAGTATTTGACGTGGCGCATGTTATGGCTGTGGATGGCAATCCCAATTCGCTATCGGACGCCGGCGTAGCCATACTTGCCGCTCGTGCCGCCGTGCGCGGTGCGGCGCTCAACGTGATGATAAATGCTGCCGGACTCAAGGACACGGACAAGGCCAAGGCACTCAAAGGTGAGGCTCAGGCCTTGGCTGCCGAGGCGGACAGCCGCGAACAGACTCTAATATCCGAAATCGAAGAAAGACTATGACCCTCAACCAATTCCAACAGGACATCGTGGGCGGTATTCCGGCCCGACTGCCCGAACCGCAGGAATATGACACTTCTGTCAACCACGCTCCGCGGCGCAAGGATATCCTCACGCCCGCACAAAAGGCCTTGGCTCTGAAAAATGCGTTGCGCTATTTTCCTAAGGAACAGCACGCCGTCTTGGCCCCGGAATTTGCCGAGGAGCTGCGCCGCTATGGCCGCATATACATGTATCGGTTGCGCCCGCATTATCCGATGTACGCCCGGCCCATCGAGGAGTACCCGGCCAAGTGTCGGCAGGCTGCGGCCATAATGCTGATGATACAGAATAATTTGGACCCGCGCGTGGCTCAGCATCCGCACGAACTTATCACTTATGGCGGCAACGGTGCCGTGTTCCAAAACTGGGCGCAATACCGCCTGGCGATGCAATACTTGTCGCAGATGACCGAGTGTCAGACCTTGGTAATGTACTCGGGACATCCGTTGGGGCTGTTTCCGTCGCACAAGGACGCGCCACGTGTTGTGGTCACCAATGGTATGGTCATACCCAATTACTCCAAGCCGGACGACTGGGAGCGCTTCAACGCCATGGGCGTGTCGCAGTACGGTCAGATGACAGCCGGATCGTACATGTATATAGGTCCGCAGGGCATAGTCCACGGTACCACAATTACGGTGCTCAATGCGGCTCGTAAGCGTCGCGCGCCGGGCGACACACGCCGTATGCTGTTTGTGTCTTCCGGACTGGGCGGAATGTCGGGAGCACAGCCCAAGGCCGGAAATATAGCCGGCGTGGTAAGCGTTGTCGCCGAAATCAATCCGGCGGCCGTCGAGAAGCGCCACAGCCAGGGATGGGTGGACGAGGTGCATACCTCGTTGGATGAGCTGATTCCGCGTATACGACGTGCTTTGGCCGATGCCGAGGTGGTGTCTATGGCTTATCAAGGCAATATTGTAGACCTCTGGGAACGTTTGGCCGATGAGAACATCCGTGTAGACCTGGGCAGCGACCAGACCTCGCTGCACAACCCGTGGGCCGGCGGATATTATCCGGCAGGACTTACCTACGAGCAGTCGCGCATGATGATGGCCGAAGATCCGGAACAATTCAAGCAGCAGGTGCAGATGTCTTTGCGCCGACAGGTGGCCGCCATAAATAAGCTTACGGCACGAGGTATGTATTTCTTTGACTACGGCAACGCCTTTATGCTGGAGGCCTCGCGTGCCGGAGCTGACATTGTGGACTCCGAAGGCAAGTTTATATACCCGTCATACGTGCAGGACATTATGGGTCCGCTGTTTTTCGATTACGGCTTCGGGCCGTTCCGCTGGGTGTGTACCTCGGGCCTGCCTGAGGATTTGGCGCAGAGTGACGACATCGCACGCCGCGTACTCGAAGATATGCGCCGCGATGCTCCCGCCGAAATTGCCGGACAGCTCGAAGATAACATTCATTGGATAGCCGAAGCCGGCGCCAACAACTTGGTGGTCGGATCGCAGGCACGTATCCTATATGCTGATGCAGAGGGCCGTATGGCTATAGCTCGTGCCTTCAACGAAGCCATAGCCGACGGGCGCATCTCGGCGCCCATAGTCCTGGGCCGTGACCACCATGATGTCTCGGGCACCGATTCGCCCTATCGTGAGACGTCCAATATTTATGACGGCTCGGCCTTTACCGCGGATATGGCCGTGCAGAATGTCATCGGCGACGGATTTCGCGGAGCCACCTGGGTGTCGTTGCACAACGGCGGCGGCGTCGGATGGGGCGAAGTCGTCAACGGCGGATTCGGTATGGTTATCGACGGCAGCGCCGAGGCGCGCCGGCATATAGACGAGATGATGCTGTGGGACGTCAACAACGGCATCGCTCGCCGCAGCTGGGCTCGCAACGACGGAGCCATGTCGGCTGCGCGTCGCGCCATGGCTCTTCATCCGGACATGATCATCACCATGCCCAACATCGCCGATGATGACGTGGTGCGCGATGCGCTCGCGTGACTTTGGCTCATGGGAAATATTGTCCGCCTTCTCAAAAATTTACAAACCACAAATTCTTACCTCGAATATGTATCATACCATTAGCGAAGGGCATATTACGCCTGCCAAAATATACGAAATCGTTGCCTCGGGCAAGGCGCTGCGTCTATCGGAGCAAGCCGTGGAGCGCATATGCAAGTGCCGCGAGTACTTGGACAAAAAAGCCGTCGGCGGCACGCCCATTTACGGTGTCACAACGGGCTTCGGTTCGCTGTGCAATGTCTCTATAGACCGTAAAGACTTGTCCACATTGCAGCGTAATCTGATTATGTCACACGCTTGCGGCACCGGCGAACGTGTGCCCTCCGAGATTGTCAAGTTGATGATGCTGCTTAAGGTTCAATCGCTTGCTTACGGTCACTCCGGCGTGCAAGTGGCTACCGTTCAGCGACTTATCGACATGTACAACCACGACATCATCCCCGTCATCTATCAGCAGGGTTCGCTGGGTGCTTCGGGTGACTTGGCGCCATTGGCGCACATGTCGTTACCGCTCATCGGAATGGGCGAAGTGGAATACATGGGCAGGGTGGTGGATGCCGGCGAAGTGATGCACAAGATGGGCTGGGAGCCTATCGACTTGCAGTCCAAGGAAGGTCTGGCGTTGCTCAACGGCACACAGTTTATGAATGCCTACGGCACGTGGGCGCTGCACATGGCACATCGAATTTCGGCATGGGCCGATGTCATAGGCGCCATTTCGCTGGATGCCTTCGACGGCCACATCGAGCCCTTCAATGACTCGGTCAACCGCATCCGCGCACACCGCGGCCAGTCGGACACGGCTACATTCTTCCGCAAGTTTATGGAAGGTAGTGAGATAGTGGCTCGTCCGAAGAAGGATGTCCAAGACCCATACTCGTTTCGCTGCATACCGCAGGTACACGGGGCGTCCAAGGACACAATACGGTACGTGGACAGCGTCTTCGAAGCCGAAAGCAACTCGGTGACAGATAATCCTACGGTGTTCCCGGACGAAGACCTCGTCGTTTCGGCCGGCAACTTCCACGGCCAGCCGTTGGCCATCGCCATGGATGCCTTGTCCATAGCCGTTGCCGAGCTGGGAAGCATCTCAGAGCGCCGCATCTACCGCCTCATCTCGGGCCTGCGCGATCTGCCGCGCTTCCTCGTGGCCAATCCGGGTCTCAATAGCGGATTTATGATTCCGCAATACACTGCCGCATCCATCGTCAGCCAAAGCAAGGGCCTGTGTATGCCCGCCTCGGTAGACTCGATTTCGTCCTCGCAGGACCAGGAAGACCATGTCAGCATGGGTGCCAATGCGGCTACAAAGTTATACCGCGTGGTACTCAATACCGAACGCGTACTCGGTATTGAGCTTTTCAATGCCGTACAAGCCCTCGACTTCCGCCGTCCGCTCAAGTCGTCACCGGCCATAGAGGCTCTTGTGGCCGAATACCGCGCCATTGTTCCCTATATAGACAACGACCAACCGATGTATCCGCATATTGCCAACTCTATCAAATTCATACAGCGCGAAGCACCGCGCATCTGACAGTACACGCCCATAATGGCTATAAAGCTGTAAAGGCCATTATGGGCATGCCCCTTTACCCACTACGCGCTATGGACACTCTATTATACAATATCGGGCTGCTTGCCGGCATCGAAACACAAGGCCGCACACGCCTACAAGGAACGGAAATGGGCGAAGATCGCTCGATGCGCGATGCATATCTCGTAATCAAAGAAGGGCTTATCGCCGACTTCGGCCCCATGGCCTCGATGCCGCGTGACCGCCGCTACGACACCGAGACGGATGTCCGTGGCGGCGCCGTCCTCCCGGCGTTCTGCGATGCGCACACACATATCGTATATGCCGGATCGCGCGAGCGGGAATTCGAGGATAAAATACGCGGACTCTCCTACGAAGACATTGCGCGTCGCGGCGGCGGAATACTCAATTCGGCCGACCTGCTGCACAACACCTCCGAGGACGAACTTTACCGCCAAGCACTGCCGCGTGCACGCCGTATGATTGAGTACGGCACCGGAAGCATCGAAATCAAGAGTGGATACGGGCTCAACCTCCATGACGAATTGAAAATGCTGCGTGTCATTGCTCGTTTGCGCCAAGACTTGCCGGCCAATATTGTGTCCACATTTCTGGGAGCGCACGCATTGCCGCGCAATTTTGCCGGTGACTATCAGGGATATGTCGATGTTGTATGTCGCGAGATGATTCCCGCCGTGGCGCACGAAGGCCTTGCCCAATACATCGATGTGTTCTGCGACCGCGGATTCTTTACGCCGCAGCATACGGCGCAGATACTCGAATGTGGGTACCGCCACGGCTTGCGGCCCAAGATTCACGCCAACGAGCTGGACTACTCCGGCGGCGTGGAAGTGGGCGTGGCGCACAATGCCCTCTCCGTAGACCATCTCGAACACACCTCCGACGACCAAATACGCGTCCTCAAAGACACACAGACGATGCCGACGGTACTGCCGGGCTGCTCGCTTTTCTCGCGCCTGCCTTACGCCCCGGCACGCCGAATGATTGACGCCGGGCTGGGTGTTGCGGCCGCCTCCGACTATAATCCCGGCTCGACACCCTCGGGGAATATGTCGCTGGTCAATTCGCTGCTGTGCATACAGATGCGGCTCACTCCGGCCGAAGCGCTCGCCGCCACCACCATCAACGGCGCCTATGCCATGGGCCTGTCCGAGACCACCGGCGCCATCGCTGTCGGCCTCCGTGCCGACCTCCGCATCACCGATCCCGTTCCCTCGCTCGCCTTCCTGCCATACTCCTTCGGCGACAACCTCACCCGCACGACCCTCCTCGCCGGACGCCCCGCGTGACATCGCAATAGCTGCATATGCGTGCAAATGACGTCATGCCGGACAAATATGGATGGTAACAAAATGATAACTCGAATCTTTTGGGCGGTGATTGTTATCGGTATCATCGCCATAGGTGCGCACGTATACGATAGTAAAGACACCGAAAAGCCTGTAGCGTCAGAGCCGGACACGCCCCAAACCACATGGTACGATTTGATGTTGAATCATAAAGTTGATACTTTTATCGACCCGACCATTGCTTGTCCGACGAGCGGCAGCCGCAGCAGCTACGTAAGTCAATCATCGCCATCCGGAGATTCCTACGATGCCGGATATGATGCCGGATACGAAGCCGGCTATGCCGCTGGTGCGGCAAATAACTCTTTAGGCGCCGGCTATGATGATGCAAACGAGTTTTCGGACGAAGATGCCACGCGCTTTTGTGACGGATACGAAGCCGGCTACGAGTCCGGATTCTCGGAAGGCCTCGCTCACTACAACGATGAAAAGCAAAAAGAATCCCTAAGAACGCGTTCCTTCTTCCATCACAGCAGCTATCCCGACTCTTGGGATGAGGAATAACCGAACGAGAATATTGATTTTTTTTGTTTAATATAATACTGAGCGCGCTTATAATCAATTGATTATATAATGTTGCAAAGTACTCCAAAAGGTCTGATTCCATACTTGGATTCGGGCCTTTTTTGTACGTTCTTATCCAAAGGATAATGTTGAACAAAAAAAAACGAAAAAGTGTGTTTACTTTTTATAGACTCAGGATATATATAGGTGTACGGGCGATGTTGCCCTACATAAAAACATACAATCATGAGCGAAGAATATGAAGATTACGACAATGATGACGACTGCTACGGTGGCTCCTATGGCAAATATAGCGGCTCGTATGCCCAAGATGTTGAGGGCTTTGACGATGATACCATAGATGATGCCTTTGATGGCGATCCTGATGCCTACTGGAATATAGACTAACCTAAAATCATAGAAATGATATACAGACATATAGTAACATCCGAAGTCCGGGCATGGATTGACAAGCAAAACTTCGGGAAAGATATCTTAGAGAGATTAGACGGCTTTTTGTCGTCCGGTAATGAGACAAATGCGACGCCTATTACGGGAAATACGTTCATTAGTAAGATAGTCAATCATAGTGGGCCTAGATTTATCTGGTTCCAACATATAGAGAAGAGTGTCTGCCTCTACATTCTTCGTAGAATATACAAACATGATGAGTATAGCAGAAAGTTTAATGAGGCTACTAAAGATACATGGATAGAAAAGCATGCGCTTAGCGATGCCGAGACCGCCGAAGTAAACAACCTGATAAAAAGGTATAGTACTGAGACAAAAAAAGAATTTCTTCCCGAGGAGTATCGAGACTTTGAAGGAGAACGAGCCTTTGATAAGTATCGAGACATCGTCATCTATGAGATGCCTCTTTGGCATGATGGTATAAAAAGGACGCCAAAAGATTATTGGTCCGACATACAAAAGACACTCTCCTCAGAAGACCTTTACACCGGGACACAGCTTGATGTATTCCAATACCGGACCATCAATGGATATACAATCACGTATAGGTTTGGAAATCCCAACGCCAAAGATAAAAGCGATGTTTATCTACTTCAGGTTGTAAAAGGCAATGAACCGAATATAAACGAGCTCCTTGATCGTCAGTACAATTGCGATGATGTCACGGACCTAAAAAATAAATCAACCAAGTGTTATCCAGACTACTACACTTACGAGTATGATTCATGGAAAGACGTAGAAGAGGATGACATGGCCAATCTTGCGCTTTCTGAGGAAGAAATAGAAGTCCTTAAGAATGTGCGATTTCCCTTCTTTGTTAGTGGATTGGCCGGAAGTGGTAAAAGTACGATATTGTACTATCTTTTTGCCAACATATACAAGCACGTATCAAAGCGCTATCCCGATCACGAACTGCTTTTCCTAAGTTATAACGACTCTCTTGTAGACAAGGCACGTCGTGCGGTGCGGTCTATACTATGCTATCATAGCTCGAATGAAGGATCTAAAGCAAACTTCGAGAACCCGGAATACGAAAAGTACTACAACAAGTGCTTTGTACCTTTCCGAGAGTTTCTTAAACAGGCTTTCCTTGACGAGTCTGATATAGAGCGGTTTAGCGAAGACAAGCATATTACCTACGAAAAGTTCCGCGAAGATTATAAGAAATGCATTATCAGTGCAGGGAAACGCCTGTCGCCGGCTGTATTGTGGTCGATAATACGAACTTTTATCAAGGGCAGAAGCTTGGACATCTTTACTCCGGAGGACTACAACTCTGATGCTATAGCAAAAAAAGATAAAACCGTAGACTCAAAAACATACGAGAAAGCGTACGGGATATGGGAAAAATGGTATAAGAACAACTACGAAAGCAAAGGTTACTGGGATGACCTTGACTTGGTCAGATATGTACTAATTCACGGTGATACAAAAAAAGCCTTCCACAAATATGCCGTAATCTTCTGTGATGAAGCACAAGACTTTACGAAGTTGGAAATAGACTTGATCCTCCGTCTTTCCAAGCATTCAAAATACAATCTTTCCGGGCACGAGGATGATAAACAAATTCCGATTGCGTTCGCAGGTGACCCCAACCAGACAATAAACCCAACCGGATTTCGTTGGGCGGGAACAAAGGCATTGTTCTCCGAATCATTCAAAGATTCTCTTGACGGGCACCCGGATCTTGATATTAAAGAACTAAGCAAGAACTATCGTTCGCAACTTGGCATTGTGAAGTTTGCGAATACAATCCAAAGCCTGCGCTACAAGCACTTCGATGACACGTCAAAAGAACGCAAATTGCAAAGTGTTCGCGAAGATCCCAAGGGAGAAAATAAAGACGCGTTGGAGTATGTGGGCTTCTACTCCTATGATCAGAACAAAGATATCATAATCGAAAACTTACCTAACGCAAACATAATTGTTTCCGGTGATGGTGAGGAAGGAGACCTAAAAGACTATCCTGAAATTACTGATGATGGCATCAAACTGGGTACCGCTATAGGCACTAAAGGTCTGGAGTATGATGCAGTTATGCTGTATAAATTCTGCTCGGATCCATCGTATACACTCTTTCAAAAAATAGTCAAAGGCGAACCTTTTGCTGATGATTCGGAGCGTTTCGAAATAGCCCACTTCTTTACAAAGTTGTATATCGCTGTTTCGCGCGCTAAATCACAGTTGTTCATTGTGGATACGGATAACAGCTACGAGAACTTCTGGAAATACTTCACCAATCATAATCTTTGGCAGACACTGATTGACCAATATGTCAAAGATGAATACAAACGTAAATTGGTCGGCCATATCACCAACGGAGATATTGAAACTCTACCTCAGCGTCTTAGCGAAAGTTATGATGCCGAAGAAAATGGTCGTCAGGAGTTTGAAAAAGCTAAGGGTAATCCTCCGAGTATCCTCCACATGAAACGCGCGCACGACTATTTCTTGGAGGCCGGATTGACCGCGCTTGCCGATGAATGCGATGCATATATACATCTATATAATAGCGAATTTGAAGCAGCAGGCGATAAATTCCAGGAACTTAGCAAAATAGTTGCTGCAGCAGACGCATACTGGAATGGCATGTGCTGGGCAAAGCTACTGCCTTTATATTCACGTGGTTTCACATCTCCGACAGACCATATCCGTTCTATTATTGCCCAATTTATGACCGACAAAATAAAAGTCTCGCAACTGGTTCAGGAATTGGTCGATAAACGAGATGACTTCCAAACCGCCATATCTGAATTCTCGAAAGAGATACACCCGTGGAAAGCCTCGTTAGAACTTCTTAAACAAAAACTACGGGCGCTCACGCCGGTAGAAGTTACTGCCGCGTTGACAAAGAATCTCGATGTCTTGTCGGATTTCATAATCTGGTTTGACAATGGGTTAGCCCCCCTTCGCGCTCACTTAAACTTTGTCAGGGCAGAGTTCAACAATACGCACTTTTCAAAGAATGAACCAGGATTTAATCCGGATGGATATGAACGTTGTGTCTCGATATGCGAACAAAATGGCTTGCCGCAAAAAGACGAATACTTCAAATCAAAAAAACTGCTAAGTAAGTCCGATTCGGAAGAAATCAAATGGATGAATTACCTGAATGAACAAGGTGAAATCATCTCACGATTTGGGGACGTAACAGTCGCTCCAACGCTTACTCTGGAAGCAGCCGGTATAGTATTCTCTTGCTTGCTCAATAAGGACTACCGGAAGGCAATCACATACCCGTACCCAAAGGAACAAAGCATAAAATGGGATCAGCTATATGCAAAAGACAAAGGGAAGTTCCTTATAGATGTTGTCCTTAATGAATTCTCGATGGAGAAGTTCTACTTCCTTTCAGATAAGGTACAATCCGAAGATGAATCAATATTCGACAACCTTCCGAGCTCGATTTTCGACGAGATATTTTCGTTGACTGAATCTGACGGGACAGGTCGTCCTCACTGGACATTCTTTGCGAATATGAAAAATGCCAAAGGAGAAAGAGTACTTAAAAGTAATACAAGCAATCAAATTGCAGCTCTTGATGCGCTTAGCAAAAAAATTCTTGCCGATAAGAACTACGATAAGGCAATCGCGTCTTGCTTTATAGACGTTCTCTTTGACAGAAACTACGGATACCAACGAGCAGACAAATACGTCGATACAATCAGCCATATATTCGAACAGGATGTATTTTTCAAAGAAGACTTCCGTTGGGCACCCAGGCGCAATAAATACTTTGCGGTGTTCTGTGACCTTGACCCCGAACAATACGAGACCTTAAAGACCAATGTACGAAAGTATGTCCAAGGAAAATTCGCTGCATACAAGAAGGTTTCAGCAAACAATGATACTGATTTCAAAGCTCTATGTAATGCGTACGAAATATGCGTAGCTTACCAAGCAACAGACCCGGACTACATAAGCCTATGTAACTTCTACAACAGCTTAAAACGAGAAAAAAAATTCGCCGCCGTAAAAGATTGGATCGAACAGCGTCGACTTTTCAACCAATTGGCAGATGATAATATGCTCCAGAAAGCTTCGTTTGTGAAATTCGCAAACGAATTCAAGGAAAGGGGCTTCGATTTGGAATCGTTCGCCGAAGGACTAACAAAGGAAGATGCGGCCTTGTTTGTCGCAGCAGCGAATGCCAATCAGGAAGACTACTCGTATAAACGTACGCTTATCTCTGCAAAGCTTATATATAAGAACCACTTGAAGCGTGAAAGCCTGAAGCCGTTCTGCCGTGTTAATGAACTTGTCGCCAAGCTTAGAGATGATATTGATGTCGCCATAGACGAGTTGTTAAGCGAAAAAGGCCGCCTTGACGAATACGCGTTAAAGATATTCTCCTTTACGTGGGAGGCTCTTCTTGAGCATGAGATAGCGGCAAATCAGTACGACAGGCTTATCGGCAAAAAACGTCTTGCTCGTATGCGCATCATGACCGAGTATCTTAAGAAACGTGCGTTGTTGCACTACTATTACTATCGTAGGTGGATGTTCGAGAGCAAGCAGGAGGAATACGGTATATCAATGTCCTCATCATACCTTCCGTCAGTCTATCCCAAAATAGAGGAGCGTAGTTCGACAAAGGATGAGCCTGCTGAGGTAGACAATGAGTCTACAGCTACGGCTAATGTTTCAGTGAATATAGAGCAACTAAGCATAAATGCAGCGGATATTGTCCGAAAGATGAAGCGTATGAATATATCTATGTCTCAAATACAAGCACTTGTCCCACAACTATCAATTGAAGAAATAGAAAAGCTTTAGTTGAATCGCAGCATTCTCGAGTATACACTGGCCATTACGGATTCTTCCGGCAATGGCCAGTGTTGTATGTTTGTTGTGTTTTGGATTGGTTTGCTTCGGTTATTGGCTTGGGGACTTAGGAGAGGATGGGGAACTATGTGTGGGTGCAAAGTGGAACGGTCAGGGGCTTTTCGTAGGCGAGGCGGGGGCCCCAGGAGAAGTGGTGGAGGCCGCGGCAGGTGTAGTCGGCGCGGCTGAGGATGCGCTGCATCACGATGTTGTCTTGGCCGGTGTCTATGCGCATGGCGCGTATGCCTTGTGCGGCAAGGTGCGCTTCGGACATGGCAAGGATTTGGGCGGCCAGACCTTGACCGCGAAAGTTCGGGGCTATGGCCAGTCGATGGATGACGCCGTAGGGCCCGGGATAGTGCCATATCCGGGATAGACTGTCGTACTCGGCATCGCCTTCGGTCAGATAGGCATAAGCGACAATATTCTCACGTTCAACGATGTTCGAGCCTTCGATGGTAATGTCTGCGGCTTTGGCGGAGGAGCCTTCGTTTTCGAATATATATGCGCCTTGGGCGGCGATGTCTGCGGCGATATTCTCATATGCCGGGTAGCCGTCTTCCCATTGGCGAAATCCGCATTGGCGTTGGAACCGTCGAGCGCTGTCGGTGATTGCCAGTATTTGCTCGATGTCTGCCGTTGTGGCGTATCTCATTTTCATACCCCAAAGTTAGGCATAACTATTTGTTTCGGCAAGATTGTCAAACGCGGCGGTGGATGATGTTTGAAAAATAGAAAGGGAGGCGAGCCGCGCGGCCCGCCTCCCTTTATTGAGGATGATGTTGGTCAGTGGTTATTTGATGACGACCTTGGTGGCTTTATTGCCTTGACGGCGTACATAGATGCCGGGGGTGAGGTTGTCGGCGTCTACGCGTATGCCTTGGAGGTTGAAGTACTCGACGTCGGCGTTGTCGCCATCGACGGTGATGTCGGAGATGGCGTCAGCCATTTCGCCGGCATACTTGAAGTATCCCAGACCTTGTCCGAAGACGTTGGCGTAGATGTTGACGATGCCCTTGCGCGATCCTTCGGCGCTTACGACAACTGTGGACATGTATTGGCTGTTCACGTTTGATCCGAAGCCGTTTTCGGGCAGGCGTTTGATGGGAGCCGTGGCTTTGGCCACGCCGCTGGTTACATCAATGATAGCTACTTGTCCGTCTTGCAGGTTGCCGGTCTTGTAGGTGATAGCGGCGATGTATCGCTTGTTGCCTATGGAGAATTGGGCGAAAGCTGTGCCGTAGGAGGATCCGCCGAGCGCTTCTTTGGGCAGGATTTCGTCTGTAATCTTGCCGGAAGCGTCGAACTTGGCTATCTGGTTGTCTTTCTGGGCCATCCAGAAGCTGCCGTCGGTGTTGGGATAGATCTTGGAAGCACCACGGCCGTCGCTGCCGTATGCATATGCTTCGCCTTTAGCGTTTTTCAGCGCTATGGTGTGCATATTGTTGTCGCAGCTGCCGTTTTTGATTTCGAAGTATACGACTTCGTTGGATCCGTCTTTGGTGAGCCATACTCGGCCGTTGTTGAGCGTTCCGCTGAAAGCTACGGAAGCACCGGTGATGATGCCTGCGCCGTCTTTCTGGACGAGTACGCGCGGTGCGGCTGCATCGTTGTCCCAAATGTATACGCGGAGGTTTTGGGCGGCTGTTACGATGTTGGAGGCGATGAGTTTGCCGTCGGCTACGGCGAGACCGCCGAGTTTGCCGAGAGCACTTCCGAGGTCGGCCACGGAGAGCGAGCCTTTGTGCTTGCCGTCCTTGGCGTTGATGATGTTCACTGCGACATCACCCCAGTTTTTGCCGTTGAGTACATAAAGCTTGTCACCAATCAGAGCGATGTCACGGTTGGCCGACTGTTTGGCGTCAAACGTTGTCCAGCTCGGGGTGTTGTTCTTGTTGGTGGAGTATATCCATTCCTCGGAGAGTTTGTCCTGATGGGCTGCAATGTCTTCGAGCAGGGTTATGGTGGCTTCGCATGTGCCGTTGAGGGCTACGGTGACGTTGGTTGCGCCCTGGCTTGACAGCGTGATGGTGGCCTTGTGAGTGCCTTCGGCGGTGGGGGTGTATGTCACCTTGATTGTGCCGGAGTTGCTGAGACTTGTATTGGAAAGCTTGAACATGTTGGCATTTGTGCCGCTGAGAGTGGCGGTGATGTTGCCTTTGAGGTTGGCGCCTTCAATCTTGAGATCTTTGTCCACTGCCGCATTCTTCTTGGAGGTGAAGGACAACGAGGTGGGGTTGGCGCTTATTGTCGGGTTAGGTTCGCCCGGGCCGACGATGGCCGAGGGATTCTTGGCCGGCGGGTTGCCGTAGGCGTAGTATGCCATGCCGTGCTTGGTGGAGAGCACCCAGGCTTCCAAGTATGAGTCGCCGTCGGTGTTGATCATGCAATCGCCTGTGCTGTTGGTGTTCTTTGTGGCGTCTCCAAGTCCATCGGCGGGGTACTTGCCGTTTTCGGTGGTGTTGGAGTAGTCGCCTGCGTTGTCCTTGACGATGCGCATCTTGGCTCCGGTGTAGTTCGTCGTGCCTTCGAAGATGAGGTTGATGGCATATTTGCCGCCCTTCCAATTGAATTCGTGATGGCTGGCGCCCCAAGGTTTTTTGCCGTCGGCGCAGGTGTTGATGCATTGTACGGTGCAAGTGCCGTTGTTGGGGTTATTGGTCCATGCAGGCATACTCTGAGAACCGTCTACCCACCATCCGCTGCCTTTGGGATATGCGCGCGAGGTGGCTCCGGTCTTCCATTGTTTGCCGTCTTTCAGAACCTTAGTGTTCTTGGCCTGAGCAATTTTGGTGCCGTTCATATGGTATTCGACGATGCGGGTGTCGGTGCCGTTGTCGTTGCAGAATGCTAACCAGTAATCCGAGGGATATGTACCGGTAAGCTCCATACAGTCACCCACACGAGCGGCGCCTTGGATGTCTGTGGTAGATAGTGCCAGTGTGGGGTAGCTGTTGTCGTTGTCCCATGCGTATACACGGAATTCTTCGCCTTGTTTTGCGATGTTGCAGGCGAGAATCTTGCCGTTGATACATTTGACATCGCAGAGTGTCAGAGTGCCGCCCTTGACGATGTCGTTCTTGGGCAGGAGGCCGAGTTTGGCGCCGGTTTGGGCGTTTAGTACCAGTATGTCGCTGTGGTTGTATACACAATAGAGTTTACCGTCGTTGTATACAAAGTTGCGGATATTGGAGGCGTCATAGCCCTTGGAGTCCTTGTTGCCTTTCTTTTCGGAGAGGTTCCATTTTTCGGAGAGTTTGCCCAGCGGCGGAGCGGTTACGGTAGCAGTGATGTTGATGATTTTTTCAAGGCTTCCGCTCTTGACTTTGACATAAAATTTGGAGTTAACGGCCGAACCACCTTCGCCGTATGTGCCGATTTTGTCGGAGATATTGAAGGTGATTTTGAAAGTGCCGCCGGTTTTGGGAAGTGATGTAACGCTTGGGGTGAAACGTCCCGGGGTGTAGGAAGCAATGGTGATATCGCTGCTAAGGTCTTTGCCGGTGACTTTAATGGTCGCGGAGGGATGCTGGTTGAGTTCGCAGGTGAAGTTTACGGACGCGGGGCTGACGGTGAGCGTGGGGTTGCTGGGTGTGGGCTTGGAGCCGGTGGCAATGCATCCCCAGTGGAACGTTCCGATGTTTTTGTATCCGTTGCTGTATCCGGGCCAGTCGTATGTCGAATAGCGGCCGTCCCAGTTAGGGTAGTTGGCACCGTTGTAGTCGCCATAGGGGTCGTGGCATATGAACGAGCCGGTCTTTGCCCAGGTGCTGGAGCCGTTGGAGGCAGCTGCCTGATTGGTGCGGAAGCCGAGGACGACGTGTCCGCCTGTGCCGTTGGCCAGACAGATGGTGTACGGGTCGTTATTGTTGGTCTGGGTGCAGAAAGTGCTCCACGATGAGGCGAAAGAGGAGTTAAGGCCGTTTTTTTGGTAGAAGCTGGCCATCATTGTGGCGGGCGAACCTAAGCCCCACATATATCCGTAGCCGCCGCCTACCGAGCCGTAGTAGCTTGCGCGCTGGGTGAAGGCATATCCGGTGGAGGATGTGTAGTCGCGCAGTACTTGCCAGGAGTAGTATACTGTGCCAACGCCGGAGGCGCGCGATGTTACGGCTACTTTGCTCAGTTTGCCGCGCCAGCCGAGGTTCATACAGCAGGATGAGGGTGCGCAGCATACGTAGCCGACGGTGTAGTTGCCGCTATACGATCCGGGGGTATCCCATACCTGATTGATGTAAGGGATGGCGGTCAGACCTATGTCGTTGCCTTTGCGTGTTCCGCTGCTGTATTGTGCGCGTTGCTCGGGAGAGAGCTTCCGTGCCTTGGCGTTGTCGGCCATAATGTCCTCGAAGGAGGCCATGGGGGCGTCTGTACGCGAGAAGCCCTTGAAGTTGGTGATTCGGGAGTTGCCCACTTGCTCGTCTTTGCCGAAGGATACCAGGGACACTGTGCGTGCCGGTGCTCCGACAAAGTCGGAGACGGTGCGGTATACTCGCTTGCTCAGGCCGCGTTGTGTGCCTACGGCGTAAGACACAATCAGAGCGTTGCCATCGGCGAGTACGGCCACGGGACATGATGCGTCATTGTCGATGATTTTGGTGTTGGACGAACCGTCCCAAGCGACGCGGCATACCGATGCGCCGCTGGAGAGCATGTCGTTGATGCGGTTAACCTGTGTGTAGACGATGCTCTTTGAGTCTTCGGTCCAGTTGAAGGACGAAACTTCGCCAATGTTGTGGCGTACTTTGGTGGCGGCGTCTATGGTGAAGAGGTTGCCGTTGACACGTTGTACAGCCAGGCGAGTTCCGTCGGGGCTCCATACGGGGTTGTATGCGCCTTCGCCTCCGGGGACGGTGACGATGTCGCCGTCGGCGAGGTTCATCATGTAGAAGTCGCCATCGATGCTGCCGAAGGCGGCACGGGTGCCGTCAGGGCTGATATTGACGATGTTTACGTAGAATGGCATGTTGTACTCGCGGCGTTGGCTGCCATCGATTTTGCGCACTACGAGTTTATTGCCGACGGTGTAGCACACGGTGTTGTCATCGGCGAAGGAGGGTTGGCCGCACTGGTTGGTGTAGCTCTCGAGGATGATGCTTCGGCCGGTGGTGACGTCGAGTACCATGGGAGCCTGGTCGGTGTTGTTGTTGATGCTCTTGTATCCGATATATTGGCCGTCCTTGCTTGCATGTATGTACATGCCGACGCCCGGACCGGATACCATGGGAACCATCTTGCCGTTACGTATCACGGAGATGTCCTTGCCACGCTCGGTGGCGACCACGATGCCTGCGCGGGTGTTCAGCATGGTGCTGACGTAACCGTGCGAAGCGGCATCGTAGAATGAAATGCCTTTTTGTGTCTCGGTGACAGTAGCGCCGGCACTGACAGTTGCTGCCAGAATTGCGGCCAAGCCGAGTACACGGAGGCTGAAGGTAGTTTTCAGATCCATATGATGCTGGTTGTTAGGATTGGTTGTATATTTGGTTAATGTGTTTGATATTTACGGGCGTTCGGGAATTGGCGTTCTCCGGACGCCATAAGGCTATGGTCCTTAGGATGGTTATATAGTCCTTTTGTTCGGCAAAGTCGCCGACGGAAGAGGCTGTGGCTTCACGGTCGTTTCATGGCGGTGCGGGCAATAACAACTGCCGGAAGTAACAGGAGGTTCGTCACAACAATAAATTGTGAATGACATAGAATGCTTGGCACAGACGCTTGATGCACAATGTATTGCGCTCGGGACTGCACCATAAGCCGACTGTCATCGAAGACAGTGGGCCGCATACGATACAAAGTTACGCATTTTTTTGCGTAGTTGGCTGTGATTTTCGCAAAAAAATATGTTACTTTGCACAAATATAATAAGGCAAAATGGATTTCGAATTGGAAATGCGGGTTTTGACCCTCGACATGGGTGTAGTGGAATGGTGTGGCCGCGAGCTTGAAATGAAGGCCCGGGAGTTTGACCCGGAGCTGGTTGTAGCCATAGCACGCGGCGGCGTCACGCTGGCCAAGTATATGTTTGAGGACGTCCCTCACTTAGACGTAGACATACATCGTCCGTCGACGGGATGGAAGCGCAAGATGCGTTCGATAATGCGTTTGACGCGTTTTCTGCCTCGATGGATAGGCGATGAGTTGCGCATATCCGAGGCCAAGCGACTGGCCAAGCACAAGCCGCGAGCCATAGTAGCGACACCGGAGGCGGTGAAGGAAATGCTTGATGCTGCGGAGTATGCCACGCGTATTCTGGTGGTGGACGATGCTGTTGACTCCGGGGCTACGCTTCGTGCCGTTTTCGATGCTCTGAAGGATTGCGGGGCTGAGGTGCGCGGCGCATCCATAGCGTTGACGCGGCCCGATCCGGTGGCGTTCCCGTATTACCATATCTTCCAGCCGGGAACATTGGTGCGCTTTCCGTGGTCTTCGGATGCACGTCGTCGCCAGCTCACGCCACGATACATGCAATGGCAAAAAAAGAAGAAATAGACATTTACGACCTGGACGAGACGCTGTTGCGCGGCAATAGCACTCGTCTGTACCTTGATACGCTACTTTGCGTGTCACGCCGACGTTGGCAGGCGATCGCGTGGTTGCGCACGGCCACGGCTGCCGGGCTGCGCCTCTTGCGTATCGTAAGCCATAGGCGTTACAAGTGGCTGTTGTGGCATGCCGCCACCGGGCTGTCGCCGGCTGTCGCCACCGAATTCCGTGATGAGTATGCACGCCGCTTCATGGAGATGCTGCGTCCGTCGATGCTGAAGGCCTTGGAACGGTCGCACCGTGACGGGCATCATGTCTTGGTCGCCACGGCGGCGTATGCCGAGGTGCTTGAGCCGCTGCGAGACCTTATAGACGGCGCGGTGGCTACCGAGACGGCTGCAGTGGCCAAATACGGGGATTACGTGGAATGTCGCGGAGACGAAAAGGCTCGTCGTGTGCGCAAGTATGTCGCCGAACGCGATGCCGGGGTCTGCATTATTTACACTGACGGCAAGGATGACGGCCCGATGATGGCCGCTTTCCCTAATTCGGTACACTGCATAGTATTGCCTAACAGCTGACGGCAACAGCCGCGACCACAAATCCCAAGGCGTAGGCCAGCATCAGCGCTGCCGTGGCACCCAGCAGGGGGTTGAGCCGTGCGCCGCGACGTACGCTCAGAAGAGCCCAGAGCAGAGTGTGCAGGGCGGCGTAGGCCACCGGGACGACCCAGGCGGCTTCGCCTATGGCGGCCCATAGTGGCGACATAAGCAGTACTGCCACCCATCCGCACAGAAGATATAATCTTGATGTTACCCGGTGTCCTAAGACTACAGCCAGGGTGCGTTTGCCTACGGCACTGTCATCGTCACGATCGCGGTAGTTGTTGACGATAAGAACGTTGGCGCCCATAAGTCCGAGAGCAATCGAACTGCGGAAGACCTCCGCGTCAAAAGTTCCGGCTTGGACGTAGTATGTCAGGTTGACGGGAATGATGCCGAAAAACGCAATGACGGCCGCTTCGCCCAGACAATGTCGGGACAACGGCCAAGGTCCGGCGCTGTAAGCCAAGGCTGCTACGGCTATGCCTATTCCGGCCGGCACAAGCCACCATCCGCCCCAATGGACCAGACATAGACCGACGGCACAGGCGCAAGCCAGTACGGCATACGTGGCCACGGCCATGGCTTTGGGCGAAATGTCGCCTTCTGTGACTCCGCGGCGCGGGCCTTGGCGTCCGCGGCGGTCAAGACCCGCACGAAAATCGTAATACTCGTTGGCAAAATTGGATGCCACTTGCGCCAAAACTGCAAAGGCCAGACATAGTAGCGCTTGTGCCGTGCCGAAGGTGCCGCGAAGTATCGTGTGTGCACAGGCCGCACATACTCCGGCCACGGATACCGGCAGTGTGCGCAGGCGCATGGCTTCCACCCAGCACGCTATGGCCGGGCGACGTTGTGTGCCGACATAGCCTTTGGCGGCCTCAGTCGTGGTATTGGTTTCTTTTGTATCGGTAGTCATATATGTATTTGTGCGCCGGGAACATTTCGGGTGGATGTGACGGCGGGCTGTCTCTCGCCTCGGATGCCGAGGGCGAATGCGGAGAACGATGTGTAATCAGTCCTTGTCGTCGGTGTCGGGCACGAAATTGTCGTCCATGGCGGCAGCTTCGTTCCACGCTTCGGGACTGATGGTGCGCAGGTCTTCGCCCTCGTCTTCGTATTCGTCGGCAAAGTAGTAGCGGTATTCCGGATCTACGTAGTCGGCGTTGTTGGCGAATATGAATGCGTCTTCCTGCGGGTCGCGATGGCTCTCGTCGAGGTCGCGAGTGGCGATGTCGGGCGTGGCCAGGCGGTTGGCATCATCGGTGACGGCACGCCACAGCATATCTTTGAGTTCGGTGAGGCCTTGGCCGGTGACGGCGCTGATAAATACGTGCGGCACGTCCGCGGGCAGTGTCTCGGACAAAGCTTGCATCAATTCATCGTCCAGCATGTCGCTTTTGCTGATGGCCAGTACGCGGTGCTTGTCTATCAATTGGGGATTGAAATGCTGTAACTCGCGTAATAGGACGTTGTATTGCTCGGTGATGTCATCGGCGTCCGCCGGAATCATAAATAGCAATACGGCATTGCGCTCGATGTGCCGCAGGAAGCGCAGCCCCAGACCGCGGCCTTCGCTGGCACCTTCGATGATGCCGGGAATGTCGGCCATGACAAAGGAGCGTCCGTCGCGGTATTCGACGATTCCCAACTGGGGCTCCATTGTGGTAAACGGATAGTCGGCAATCTTGGGACGAGCGGCGCTGACCGAACTGAGTAGTGTCGATTTGCCGGCATTCGGGAAGCCTACGAGGCCCACATCGGCCAACAATTTGAGTTCGAGCACGATGTTTTTTTCGATGCCCGGTTCGCCGGGTTGGGCATATCGCGGTGTGCGGTTGGTGGCACTCTTGAAGTGCCAGTTTCCCAGACCGCCTCGGCCGCCGCGTAGCAGTTTGACTTGTTGACCGTCGTCGCGCACTTCGGCCAGGTATTGGCCGGTGTCGGCGTCGTAGACAACGGTGCCGCAGGGGACGTTGATTACTATGTCTTCGCCGTCGCAACCGCTACTACGGTTTTCGGAACCGCGTTGGCCGTTGCCGGCAAATATGTGACGTTTGAATTTGAGCGGCAGCAGTGTCCACATGTGTCTGTCTCCGCGCAGTATGATGTGTCCGCCGCGTCCGCCGTCGCCGCCGTCGGGACCGCCCTTGGGGACGTATTTGGCGCGGTGGAAGTGCAGTGAGCCGGCTCCGCCTTTGCCGGAGCGGCATTGTATTTTTACGTAGTCTATGAAGTTTGATTCGGGCATATCGTGTCTTGATTGTGTCGTTGTGCGTGTCTTTGGAAGGCGCGTGTCATCTCATACGGCTGTCGTTGAGCCGTTGGTGGTTTTCCATCAGGCGGCAGGCTTGTGCAAAGTCGGCGGGAGTGCCTATATCCATCCAAATGCCGTCCACAGGATAGTAGGTGACGCGGCGGCCTGCGGCTATGGCATTGGCCACGAGGTCGGTGGCATCGGTGCGATGCGTGGTTTCGAGTGTGTCGAGTATGTCGTTGGAGATGAGATATATTCCGGCGTTGGCGTAATGGGTGTACGAGGGCTTTTCTTCGATACCGTGCACCATGCCGGCATCGTCGGTGGCAAGTATGGCGAAAGGCACGGACACTTGGTAGGATATTGCGGCGATGGTGATGTCGGCATCGGTGTCTATGTGTCGCAGGTACATCTGCTCGAAGGATATGGTGGTGAGCAGGTCGCTGTTCATGACCAATGTCGTTCCGCCGGGGGCATGGTTCATAAGTGCGGCAGCTCCTATTGTACCCATGGGGAAGGTTTCGCGGACGCATCGTACGCGGACGCCTTCGGGCGTATTGGCTCCGTCGGCAAAATGGGCGTCCAGTTTTTCGGCCAAGTATCCCGTTGTGATGGTGATGTCGGTGATGCCGGCGGCGGCCAGTGCGTCAATGTTGTAGTCGATGATGGCTTTGTCGCCCACGTGCAGCAGCGGCTTGGGCGTGTCGTTGGTGAGGGGGCGCAGTCGCTCGCCTTTGCCTCCGGCCATAAGTATAGCGCTGACGGGCAGACAAGTGGAAGTATGGTGCAGGTTTATAATACGTAGCAGGCGCTTGTCGCGGTCCAGCACCGGCACCAGTGTGATGCCGTGACTTCGCATCCCGGCTATGCGGCGCACGTCGGGGCGTGCCTCGGCATCGATGTATGCAAATCCGGTGTGCGCGGCTTCGGAGACCGGGGCGTCGGTGTCTATGCCTTCGCACAGGGCGCGGCGGATGTCGCCGTCGGTGAGTGTTCCGATGACGGCGCCGCTGTCGCTGACCACAAAAAGGGTCATAGCCTCGCCGGAGAGCCTATTGAGGCGTTGCAAAGCCGTAAGTATTGATGCCTGAGCGTCTATGGTGTGACGCTGTATATCGGCCGGGGATGTTGGCGTATTCATTGGCGTAATTCGTTGATGAGGGTTTCGGCTATCGCCCAATCGCGCGGAGTGTCTAAGTCGATGCTTCGTGCAGCTTCCATTTCCAGTGGCAGTCGGCGGCGCATTTTCAGCATGGGTGTGGTGCGCACGGCCTCGGGGTTGATGACGTACACGGCGCCGTTGTATTGCCATACTGCGGGGGCGTCTTGTCGGCGCGTGTATCGGCCGTCTCCCTTGCTGACGTGCAGGTAGCCGTTGCTGTCACTTTCCATGAGGTCGTAATAGGGGTTGGCAGCGGCGTGGCATACGGATACCACCATATCGCAAGTGCTTCGGGCCGCGGCGTACATCGCCAGGCCTCGGCGTATGTCCTCCGGGCGGCGTAGTGGCGAAGTAGGTTGGAGCAGCACCACGCAGTCGTAGACCATGCCGAGGCTGTCGGCGTAGTCCATGGCATCGATGATGACATCTTGTGTGGCGGCGGTGTCCGTGGCCAAAGCTTCGGGACGCCGACGTATGGTAATGTCGGCGGCAGCGGCGAGGGCCACCTCGGCTATGCGGGCATCATCGGTGCTGACGATGATGCGCCGGTGGGTGTCGTCATCGGTGAGCGTCAGGGCGTTGGCTATGGCGTAGTGTATTAGTGGCTTTCCCCCAAGAATTTTGATATTCTTGTGTGGAATGCCTTTGCTGCCTCCGCGTGCGGGGATGATGTATATCGGATTGGTGTCCATAAGGTGTTCCCGATTAAGGGTTTGGGATGTCGTGGAATGTCTTGGCGATGCTTAGCGGCAGGTGCGAGAGTATGGCCTCGGCGATAATGCGCTGTGTGTCATCACGGTAGTATGGGTTGGCGGCGGTGGCGGCGCGCTTTCGAGCCTCGGGAGTGAGCGCCAGGGCGATGGCTGCGGCGATGTCGTCCGCTCCGGCACCGCAGTGTATCACGGAGGCGGCGCATTGGCGCCCGGCTTGCCGTCCGCCTATATCGACGGTGGGGATATGCATACTCGGTGCCTCGATGATGCCGCTGGAGCTGTTGCCCACGACGGCGGCGCATCGGGCCATCGCCGAGAGGTAGCGGCGTGCTCCAAGGCTTTCGACAGTCAGCACGCGCCCGTCGTTGGCGGCGGCGTATTCGGCTGCCAGAGAGCGTATTCCTTCGGCACCGGCATCGTTGTTGGTGCCTGTCAGGATGACATTGCAGTTGGGAAAGCGGTCGAGGGCTTGCAGTAGTGCCTCGAAGCGCTGTGCCGGGGTGGATGCGTAGTCGTTGGTTTCCGGGTGGTAGGTCACCAAGAGCGTGCGCTCGGGGTCGATGTCGAATCCATCGAGGTTTTGGCGCAGCTCGTCTGACGACATTTTGGGCATTTTCAGGGCGTTATACACGCCCGGGGCGCCCACAGTGATTACACTGTCGGGCTGTTCGCCCATCTGAATGATGCGTCGGCGTGCCTCTTCGGTAGCGCACAGGTGCAGCGAGGCCAACTTGGTGATAGCGTGGCGCATGCTGTCGTCCACGGCGCCGCGAGACGTCTCTCCACCATGCAGGTGTGTCACCGGGACTGCCGTGAGTACGGCAGCCTGAGCCGCTGCCAAAGCTTCGAAACGATCGCCGAGAATAACAGCCGTATCGGGTCGAAGTTCGGCTAAGGCATCGGCCACTCCGGCCAGACAGACAGCCGCGGCATGTGCACGTCCGGCACCGCTGTCGTCCAAATCCTCGGGCACGGCTACGCGGTGCGTAACATCGAAGCCCTCGGCAATAATGCCGTCCACCGTATAGCCGTGACGATGAGATAGGTGCATATTGGTGGCCACCACCGAGAGGCGTACCCCCGGGGTGTCACGCAGCAGTCGCGCCGCCGGAGACAGCAGTCCCCAATCGGCGCGCGTTCCGGTGATAATGGCTATGTGCGCGGCTTTGTCCATGATGCGTATTGCATCGGGATGCCAAAGAGTGGGCGTCGGTGAAGTCTCACCGGCGGCCACATCCTTACACCCCGAGTGCCGTGTCGGATGTTACTTGTTATTTCAGAAGTTACTTTTTGTATTTGACCACCAGAAGCGTGGCATCGGCATAAGGCAGATGTTTCAAGGGCACCTGCGTCAGGGTTGTGTCTGCTTTGGATGTATCATAATCCTCTATGCTGTACACCCCGGTGCTGACGGCATCGGCTGCGGGTACGGCAAAATATACCGCGTCGGCACCGCTGCGGCAGATGGCGTTGTAAGCCTCGGTGGTGGGCTGGATGATGGTATAGATGCTGCCGCCATAGAGGCTCTTACGGCGCGACGATTTGATGGCATTCTCCTCGGCAGTGGCGGTGGCGGTGGCTGTGCCTTGCGAGCGTAGGGCGCCGTTGAGCACTACCACAGCTCCTATAGGCTTCTTGGCTGTTTTGGCCACGGATACGGCCATGTCCATGAACATTTCGTCATTTGGCGAGACCTTGTCCACCTTGGTGATGTTGACGCCTGCGGTGATTGCAAATACGCCTACAAGTACGGCTGCAACAGCCAGCATAAATTTCTTTTTCATCGTTATATCCTTTCGTTTTTAAGTTGTTTCGGTTTATTCTGTTATGTGTTTTAAGACGCTCTTTGTCGCTCTGTCTTGCCACATCTGACTGAAAGCATCAAATTATAACATATTTTTGAAAACGACTCGTTGGCTTGTCCGGAATCGTCTTTTGGATGCGTAGGCCGAGGAGCGGATTAAGATAACGCTCTCTAAATTTTCGTTTGTTCTGAAAGCCGCAGTAAGCGGCTATCTCAGCCAAAGTGTGAGGTTCTATGCAGAACTCGATGATTTTTTCTTCAATAGTTATATTGTTCTGACTTGTGCCCCGACTTGTGCCCCGACTTGTGCCCTGACTTGTGCTTGGCTTATTGTCTGCCGACAAGTTGACTTCGGCTGTTGCATAAGCCCTTACACAGAAAGCGGTAATTGTGGATACATCAAACTCTGCCCGGGAATTGCCATTTTCCTTTAGCATTTCTTGGACGCGGGCCACACCGCGGTTGAATTTGTTGACATATTTGCCGATTTTCATTGCTTCGGCCACAAGGGGATTGCGGTAGTCGTTTACCGAGGGAAAGTTTTCGGGTCGGGCCTCGCCATATAATCCGCCGGCATTCATTATCTCGACATAGTCATCAAACTGGTAGAACCGGATTGGCATATTCGACTGAAAATCTCGGTGCATACAAGCATTCATTACCAGTTCGCGGATGGCTCCTTCAGGGTAATTCCATACGGTTCGTTCTCTGAATAATGATTCCGGAACAGGGCGTTGTGTAATTATGGCGTCTTTCACAAAGGACTCCAACGCCGGCAACATCTTATATAACGGGCCTTCAAAAATCCGCTCATTGAGGACCTCGCCACCTTTATCCTTACCGGCAAATCTGACAAACTGTACATAATCGCCCAAGAGAAAATATCTGGGATTTTTGCCAAATAAAATAATCCCGGCATAGGTGGGGCAGTTGTTGTCGCGGTCGAATAAATGTATGGAAGCAAGTTGCTCTCGTATGTCTCGCGTATCTTCCGCAATGGTGTCAGCGTCAAAGATTTTAGGAAGATATGAGGATTTGATATAATCAATATCCAGATCGTCTATTCGTGCATTCAGACAGGGGGAGGCATCAAAGGTCGCCATAAAAGAGCATCGGCGTTCGGCAAGTATGCGTTCTTCCGCCTCAGTTGCAATATCTCGGCGAGGTCCAACTCGTATAAATGTACGACTACGATAACGCACAGGTGGTAAATCTGAAGGACGAACTTCGGCCACTAACAAGTCGCCTTCGGGGAAGGGGAATCGCTCGACCGACATTGTTGGCAAAGGGAGGATGTTTCCGTCAGAACGTATGCCCGCAATCTTCTTCAACAGCGCGTCATCTACCCTCATTCCGGCAATGCTTCCATCGTCACTCGCTCCTATAATTAGATAGCCATTCTTGCGCGAGCCGGGCATATCATTTGAAAACGCACAAATAGCCTCACAGAATTTGTCCATATTGCCGGTGCTTGTCGTGCGTTCCACGCGATATGACTCTGTAGACTTAAGCAGGTCTAATATTTCTTTAGGAGTTATCATATTTGCAAAATTAGTAAATAAATCTCTATGGGCAGGATGCGCGGCGGATGCCCTTGGGCTTATGCCGCCGCCATCCTGGCGCATCCGATGCCGAAGTACAACACCATCAAAACCAAGATGCCGATGCCGGTGAAGAAGCAGACCTTGCCGGACTTCTTACGGCCTTGCATCATCAAGAATGCGGACGCCGCCAGCGCTATGGTCCACAGCGCCGGAACGATGACGTAGCAGACGATGCACATCGTGCCGTAAGTGATGCCCAGTTCCTGTGCAAGCATCGAGGTCAGCTCTATGCAGGCATTGTTCATCGTATCAAAGCCGTCGGCAATACTTAGCAGCATAAGTTAGTCCCCATTAAAAATTTCGTATATCCAGTGCTTACATTCTTAGACCCGGCCAAAGCCGATAAGTTAAATCACACTACAAAGTTAAGCTTTTTTCGCGACATAAGGGAACACGGATATCCGCTCGTTTCGCGCTCGTTTCGCGAAACAACCCTGCTGTCAGCCACGAAGTCGGGAAAAACAACCTGCTATGCAGACGCATGACGCCGAAGAAATTACCCGAAAATAATCGCGATAGGTAGCATAATCAAAAATAAAGCGCTAAATTTGCGGACAAATTTAAAGTCCAACCTTAAAATTGGCCGAATGACAAACAACACGCTGATAAATAGGGCGATGGCCTCTACCATCAAAGAGTATTTCAAATATTTGCCCGTAATTACCCTTACAGGACCACGACAGTCGGGCAAAACTACCTTGTGCCGCAACTTATTTGCTGACCTTCCTTATGCCAATTTGGAGGACATGGCTACGCTCGAAGAGGCTCAAATGGATTCAAAAGCATTTCTCGCAAAATTCCCGCAAGGAGCAATTATAGATGAAGCACAGAATTTTCCGAAGATTTTTTCTTATTTGCAGGTTCTTGTAGATGATGACCGTATAAAAGGCAAGGATCGTCGATTTATTGTAACCGGGAGCAACAATTTTGCTCTGATGCAACATATCACACAGTCTATGGCCGGACGTACAGCCGTGATGTCTCTATTGCCCCTTTCCACAGAGGAAATTTTGACTATATATCCGGACGCTACGACATCCCAATTGATTTTGTGCGGAGGTTATCCGGCGATTTGGAGAGGCGGAATGGAGGGACGACAAATACTATTAAGTAGTTATTACTCAACATATATAGAAAGGGATGTGCGCTCACTGATTAATATCAAGGACTTGTATGCGTTTCAAAAATTCATACGTCTTGCAGCCGGTCGCATCGGCCAAGAGTTTAATACATCGGCATTATCTGTTGAGGTTGGAGTGAGTGTGCCTACCATAAAAAGTTGGCTTGGTGTGCTCTCGGCATCATATGTCGTATACCTGCTGCAACCATATTACTCCAATATAGGGAAAAGACTCACGAAGACGCCTAAATTGTATTATTATGATACCGGATTGGCCTGTTTCTTATTGGGTATAAACACTGTAGAACAGCTGGACACTCATCCGCTGCGAGGTAGCCTGTTTGAGAATATGGTCGTGAATGATATGTTTAAGAATGGCACAAACCGGGGCAGACCGGAAAGCCTATTCTTCTACCGCGATAAGTCACAACGCGAGGTGGATGTCCTAAGGCTGAGGCCGGACGATACTATCGAGGCTTATGAGATTAAAGCCGGGATGACGTTCCACACCGAATACTTCAAGAACCTTCGCTACCTGCAATCGGTTATGGGTGGCCGCGTAAAGCGCACTGTCGTGGTATATGACGGTGACCAAGAGAACCCACAGCCCGTAGACGGCTATTGCAACTTTCGTAATTTGCAACTCGAATAACGATTGTCCGTCTTGTGTACGAACTTTAAGTTTGCATTATCTGTGGCATAAACCCTTGCGGGGAAAATCTTGATTGAGGAGCAGTAATTGAAATTACTTTTATCTCGGTCGGAGAATTAGAGAACAATTCTATACGCAAGCCTTAAAATGCGGACAAATTTAAAGTCCAACCTTAAAATTGGCCGAATGATGAGTAGCTTGCCGATTAATGATAGGATTGGCGTGTCCGGGATGGCGGTTGTCTCGGGAGTTTTGTCTAAATTTGCGGAATGGAAGGGGTTGCGAACACTTTGCAGCTCTCGGATGTTACGACAAAAGATAAAAACGACAAAAGACGTTGATATGGAATTAAAGAAGATGCCCCTGATTGCACTGTGCGTGGCGGCTGTTGCCGCTGTATGGGCGCAAGCTGTTACGGCGACGGCACAGACACAAGCCGCAACAACAGCGACACAGACAGTCCCCGAGCTGTATGCTGACACTATTTTCTGCAATGACACACTGCTGGTTACGCAGGCGTGGCGGGCTGCCGCTGACGGTAGCCCGGTGGCTGATCACCTGCTGTGTCGCCGCAGCCCCTCGCGCAGCGACACGGCACGCCTGCTCGGCACTTTTGACGACATACTTGTGGACACGGCGACCTCTCGCTTGGGTCTTGTTGTGGGTGTCGATACAGTAAGAATTAGTCTTAATGAGGCACTATCTCGTGATATACGCTCCGGTGCGGAGTTGGCGCCTATGCCGACACGTACATATTATAAGACGCTTTACTCGCCCGGCAATGAAGCGGTGTATCTGGACTTGATGTTGACGCTGCCCACAGGCACAGATTCCGGGGCATTGCACATGGCGCGGCTTTTCGAAGTCTTCGGGATGAATATCGCCAACCTCTTTGCCGAGGCACAGATGCCGGTGTACGCATATTCGGGCGTTCCGTCCGATGGCATAGAGTCGGCGATGCCTGCCGAGGATGCCGCCGATGCTTTCGGGTCAATCAAACGATGCTTTGACCGCGCCAACAGCAGTCCCCGTGCCTCGCTGCATCTGGAGATGGCTCCTGTATGGCGTAGCGACGATGGCAAACTGTTGACTGTGATGATATTCTGCGAGTATTACACGGGCGGCGCACACCCGGTAAATATGCGCCTGTACCTGACTATGGATGTTGCTTCCGGAAAGCTCTTAGGCATCCGTGACATATTCCCTGACGGTATACCGGCGGACGTTCGTGATCTGGACGATCCCTCATGGTCGTTGCCTTTCGGGGCTGAGAGACTCGAAGGCAAGTGGTATCCGCGCCCGGTATATACACGCAGCGGCATCATCGTTACATACCAGCCATATCAAAACGGCTGTTATGCCGATGGAGTTCGGTACATCATAGTTCCGCGCCGCTGAGTTCGTGCCTGATCGTGCAGGACAATAAACGCGCCATTGAGCCGTTATTATATAGAGGCATACATGCCTTGCACACCACGGACTTATGCAACGACACATCCTATACACCATAGCAGTGATAGCCGCCATGATAGGCCTCAACGCCTGCATCGAGGACGGCATTTCGACTTCGGCGGCAGACCAGCCGGCTTTTTCCACCGATACGCTCAAGATGGGCGTAGTCTTTACGGACGAGGTGACAATGACGCACCGCCTGACGGTATACAATCGCCATAGCAAAGGTATGCTTATCAGCGATATACATCTCGAAGGCGAGGGGGCTCGGGATTTTCGCATAAATGTTGACGGCGCCAGCGGCGAGACCTTCCAAGGCATCGAAGTGCGTGCCAAAGACTCGATATTCGTGATGGTTGAGGCCACCCTGCCGGTACGCGACCAGGATCAACCCCAAGATGTCAATGCCGACCTCTGCTTCACCGTCAACGGCGTGCGCTCTACCGTGGTGCTCAATGCGACCGGTCAGGATGTCAAGCGTCTGCGTGCTGTCACCTACAACAGCGACACCCGACTTACCGCCGGACGCCCCTATCAGGTGTATGACTCGCTGGTAGTGGCCGAAGGGGCGACGCTTACTCTTGAACCGGGTACCGACTTGCGTTTCCATGACGGTGCGTCGCTGATAGTGCGCGGCACCCTGTTGAGCCAAGGCACGGTCGACAATCCCGTCAATATCGCCGGCGACCGCACCGGCAATGTCATCACCGACATCACCTTCGACCTCATGTCGCGGCAGTGGCGCGGCGTGCAGTTTGCGCCCTCATCGCGTGCCAATGTTATTAGCCACACATGTATACGCAACACCGACTACGGGGTTATCGTCAATGGCGGCAGCTCGCCGCGCAACGATGGCGACACTCCGATGCTGACCATTGTCAACAGTCGGCTGCGCAACTCCGGCGACCGTGTCCTCGAAGCGTACCACGCCAACATTACCGCCATAGGCTGCGAATTTGCCGAGGCTTCCAACGGTCTGGTGCTGCTGCACGGCGGGCAACACGTATTCAACCATTGTACCTTTGCCAACTACTACTTATTCAGTGCTATATATGGTCCGGCGCTGGCCTTCGAGCATCTCAATGCCGACAATGATGACAGCTCCAAACTTCCGTACACGGCAGCCGATATCACTAACAGTATTCTTTACGGCAACGGCTCCATGCTCTCTCACGGCGACTTGACCGGTACCAAGGTATTCTTGCGTCGCGTCTTGATCAAAGAGAATGGTAGCGACGATGCCAACTTCATAGCCTGCCTATGGGACAAAGATCCTCTCTATTACACCGTGCGAGAGGATTACATCTTTGACTACCGCCTGAAGCCCGAATCGCCGGCCATCGGTGCGGGTGATGCCTCGCTGATGCTGCCGGCCGCCGCACGCGACGCCTACGGACTGCCGCGACAGGCCACAGCCGGTGCTGCCCCCGACCTCGGCGCCTATGTCTACGTCGCCCCCAAGGAATAATTCAGTGAAAAGTTTATGTCGTAATTGATATGCGTAGAGATTAGTCTTCTATGGTTGCCCGGACATCTTTACGATTTGTATTCATCCCCTTTTTCGCAGACTATGCCATCAAAAATGCCATCAAGTCTGTAATTATGTCTAATCTTATTTACCTTGGGTCGCTCCTCCATAAGTCCACTTTCTGTTATCTCATTAAAAAGCCGTATAAGCGAACGCCCCACAGCCCAAGCTAAGTTAACGGGGACTGCATTGCCTATTTGTTTATACTGTGCTGACAATGGCCCTGCAAAGGACCAATCATCAGGAAAGGTTTGTATTCTTGCGTATTCACGAACTGTCAGAGGTCTCGTCTCATACGGATGACAGCGTTCGGTTTGTTTCTGCGCCGGGGCACACGTCAGGGTGAGAGATGGTTCGTCCATCGAAAGACGTCTAGCCATACCAGTTTTCCCTCCGCCCAACAAATAGCTTCCTTTCATATATTGACGTGCCACGTCCTATGATGTAAGCAAATCTTTATGCGTTTTTGACAGTTCCGTGTAAACAGTGTTTTTATACATAAGATTCTTATTGTCACCCACTACATCCTCAATTATAGAGGGCAATGACATACACAGGTTATAGAATGCCTGTGAGTCGCCAAAGACTAGTTCGTAGAACTTGTCCATAGATATCCTTCTGATATGCTTATGCGCACGCTGTTGGTTATCAAGAGATATTCTCCATACATCATCGCGAGAGCATTTAGAAATCACTTCGACAAGATAACACGTGGCCTCATCGTCATCAAGTAATTTTGCCTGCATCTTCATGTATGTCTTTTGCGAAGATGCGGAGTTCATCGTATTATGTTTATTCTTTAACTCGGCAAAAATATGCAATTCTTTATTTTCTACATCAAAGCCTTGCTTTGGAACAGACCATCCATTGCCGGCATACTTAAATAGATTTTGGTGGAAATAGCCGATGTTATTAGTGTTGCTCTTATCAATCTGTCTGAAGCATTCATCCTCGATTGCTTGATGTAAGCTCTTCCCATAAATCTTTGAGTCAAAAGTGAGCTTTATCGGGTCTACTATGTTGTGGTTAAACTGGTCAAGGGTTATCTCCCTGCGATAGCTTTCAACCGTGGTTTTAACATGGTTGAAAATGTTTTCGTTTGAAATGAACCCCAGCTTATAGTCTCTCATAATTGCTTGTGTGCTTGTGGATTTGACTTGTGTATGCGCTGATGAAGTTGCGCAAGGATACTGCAAAGATAACAAAATTTCTCTTATATGACATTCCTGAATGTCCTTTGGGAAAAATAAACGTAATGGCGTACACAAACGAGAACGCCATTACGAAAATGATGACAAGCGAATAAAATACTGTATGCGCTTAGCGGACGAGAATTTTTGATGTATGTGTGCCTTGGCGGCGGATGTACACGCCTGCGGGGAGTGAGCTGCCGTCTTCGGCTGCTACACGTATGCCCTGGAGGTTGTAGTACTCGACGGGAGCCGAGGTGGTGTCGTCAATAGTGATGTCGCTTACAGTCAGCGGATAGGGGTCGTCCTCGGTGAATATCGGCAGCGAGGGGAACCAATAGTTGGCTATCATCGGGTAATCCTTGATGGTATTGCCATCGGCATCGCAGCGACGCGTGATATACGTGGTCTTTTGGTTGCCCTGATACAGGGACATATATATTTCGTCGGTGACGGGATGTACGCGCAGCGAGCAGCCGTAGATGCTCCATCCGGCGCCTTCTTCCTTGAAGTTGCGTATGACTTCGGCTTTTTGGGTGACGGTGTTGAAGCGATACAGGTATACTCCGTTGAACCAAGCGGCTTGCCCTTTGCCGGAATTTGCACGCCAGTAGAGGTAGTCTTGCTTGGCACTTGCGCAGAAGGCATCGGGTGTCCAGGCGTACCACGAGTTGTTGGGCGGCAGTACGTCATCGGGGAGGGTGACGATGGTATACTCCAGCGTCTTGGGATTGAGACGTACCAGCTTGCGCAGCGGATTGCCGGTGCCGCGGATGTTCTTGTCTGTCGAAATCCACAGGATGCCGGTGCGATCCTTGACTATCGAGCCTATGCCGGCGCCGTCTTGGACGACATCCATCGATATTGTCTTGATGACTCTATCCGTGTTCGGGTCTATTATCAGAAGTCCGGACTGCTGGTGTGCGGCAAATACGAGGCCGTCAGCCGGCACCATAGTTCCGCATTGTCCTTTGTAAAGAGCTCCCGAGGGGTCCGTAGTGGCTCCGCCGGTGCCGTTGGGGTTCTCCGTGCCGGGTATCTGCCCGGTAATCGTCAGGCTTCGAGTATCGAAAATCCAAATGCCGTTGGACGAGGATATGTACACCTTTTCGAGCGATACGCCGCAAGCGCCGCGTCCGTCGCAACGCTTGCCCGAGGGGTCAATCTCGGTGAGCTGGGCTAAGCACTCCATTGTCTTGGCATCGCACACGGTGATACGTGCGCCGACGATAGATGCTCCGGGGTCCTTTTCTTGTTTGGCTATGAGATACAGGCGTCCGCCCCAAGCGATGCCGTGCTGGGCGGTGCATCCGAGTTCCTTGCCCGGATTGCGGCTTTGGAATACACGGTAATCCCAGTATACTCCGTCAGGGTCGTCCGGACGCAGGTAGTTGATGGTGGAATTCTGATGTCCGTACCAGTCTTCGTTGAGGATAAAAAATCCGCCGTCCAAATCCTCGGCAGCCGCTGTCGCCGATAGTGCGGCGACAGTGGCTGTAAGGATTGAGGCAGACAATAAATGTCTGAAGGTCATTCGGATTAGTGTGTTGCTGGTGTTACTTGATGATGACTTTAACGGCCTTATTGCCCTGGCGGCGTACGTAGATGCCGGGGGTCAGGTTGTCTGCATCGACGCGTACACCTTGCAGGTTGAAGTACTCGACTGCCGAGTCGTTGGTATCAACGGCAACGTCGTCCACGCCTACCTTGGCAATCTTGATTGCGATGTCGTGGTAAGCCACGTGGCCGCGCGATACCGAGCGCAGACGCAGTGTGGCATCGCCAAAGGATTTAGGCGTGATGGTCAACTGTTTGCCTTCGATGGTGACATCGGCGATGTCTTCGAGCTGAGTGTCATTGGCCGGAACGATGGACAGCGAGATTTCGGAGTCGACGTCATCGGCATCGGTGAAGTGGTCGGTCAGGTCAACGGTCTTGGGATCGTTGTAGTTGTCAAGGTCAATCTTATCGATATCGCTGACTACTTCGGCGCGGTCGGGGTTGACGGGCATAGCGGGGAACCAGTAGTACGGGGTCAGTGCGAAGCTCTTGAGCTCTTCGCCGGTGGAGCCGTCTACGAAGTAGTACCAATTGTAGCGATAGTTGGAAGATGCTCCGTGAGTTGTGGCCAGCATCAGGCGGTCGTTGGCATCATCATAGCCGATAGTGCCGTATTGGCTCTGAGTGCTGCCGTTCATACCTTCGCGTTTACCGAGGGTAAAGAGCGGTTCGGTGGGTACGTCGCCGGTCATATCCCAGGCGTAGATCTTGCCCGAGCCGGACCATGAGCCGCCGTCCATCCAGTATAGAACGTTCTTTTTCTTGGCAGCCAGGAAGTTGGTGTGACGCCATGAGCCCCATTGGCAGGCTACGCTTTGGTTGATAGCGACTTCCTTGAGTACATCGGCAGTCTGCGGGTCGATGCAGTAGAGTTTCTTTGTGGCCATGAACCATACGTTGCCATCGGCAGCGAGGACTACGCCTTGAGCGTTGGACTCTTCGATGGTCTTGACGTAGGTGTCAGAGGCTGTGTCAATTACGTGGAGGCCCTTGCCCTGCTGTACAACGAAGGCATATTTGCCTGCGGCAATGATGTCGCCCATCTGATTGGCATAGAGGTTGGTGCCTCCGCCGATACCGGCGATGTCGGCAGCATCGAGGACGTATGTGTCACCCTGAGCACGGCATACGCGCACGCCGGCGTTGTGTGTCAGGTAGAATTTGTCGGGACCTACGCCGCAAGCGGCACGTCCGTCACCGCCGATTTCGTCGAAAGCGGCGATTTTCTTGAGGGTCTTGGCGTCAGCAATTACGACGCGTCCACCGCCGGCTTCGGTGCCGCGGAGGTCGCCGCCGTCACGGGGCTGCTTGGACATTACGACGAGGCGGTCGGCATATACTGTTGCAAATTGCGAAGTAGCGCCGAAGGCTTGGAAGGGATTCTCGCGCTCGTAAACTTTGCCGGTGAAGGTGTAGTCATCGCCCACGAAGTTGATAGAGCCGCTGCAGTGGCCGAACCACTCCTCGTTGAGCCAGAACATACCCTTGGTGTAGTCGATGGGAGTTTCGCGGTCGCGGTCTTCGACAACGAGTTTGAAGGTGAGTTGTGTGCCGCTGCCATCGGCTGCGGTGTAGGTGACGTTGGTTTCGCCGAGCTTGAAGGTCGTCAGCTCGTAGAAGTTGCGAGTGGGGTTGAAGGCCTTGGCTGCATAGATGGTGCACATGGTGGGGTCTTCGATGGAGATTGTAAAGTCGGTGAGGTCGGCATCGGCAGGCTCGATGACGGGGTTGGCGGCAATCATCGAGTTGTAGGGTACGCGCAGTACGCCGTCAACGACGCCATCGAGGGTGATGGAGGTCACGGGTTTGATAGGAGCTACTTTGGCTACGAGGACGCCGCGTACGGCAGGGTTCTCGCTACTTTCGACGTAGATGTATGCGTCGCCCTTGGTCCCGGAGGTGACTTTGCCGTTATAAGTGCTATAGCTCAAGACGCTGTTGACACCTGCCGTGTATGTCAGGTTTTTGGCGGAGGTATCCTCATCGTTGATTGTGGCTGTCAATGCGTAGGATTTTTTCAGGCCGATTGCGTACACGCCGTTGGCGTCAGGGGTGAGATCCGCGATGGAGAGTTCGACGCCGGAAGGATTGGCGAGCGATGTGAAGTCTTTCCAGCCGTCGACAGCCGAATATGCTTCGCGACCGCCGGCAGGAACTGTCACCAATGCCGTAGCCTTGATGCCGTCATTGAAGTTCCCGGCAGTGGGTATGGCTGTAGTGGCAACGGTAATATACTTTACGTTGCTTGCATTGGAGATGTTTGGAGTCTTTGTGACGCTGCCGCAGAAGAACAGGTCTTCCAAAGCGCTCTTTACCGAAAAGACATCGTCGGTGATATCGGTGCCGGATGACTCCGTTACAAGCTGACGACCCAGTACAAGGGTCTTCAGCGGGCAGGTCGTTGAAGACAGGTCTTCCGGACACGAGAGGAACATCTTAACGTAGTAGTCGCTAAAGCTGACAATCTTCAGGGGTTCGTCGGCGGGCTTGATGGTCAGGTCGGTCAGGGCGCCGCAGTTATTGAAGGCATTGTAAGCTATTTTTTTCAGTGTCGAAGGCAGTATGACAGACGTCATTGTCTTGTTGGTGTTCCAGTCGCCGTTCATTGCGCCGAGAGCCATATCGCCGATTTCTTCGACGCCTTCGGGTATTTCAAGAGTCGTGAACTTGTTGCCGTTGAAAGCCCAGTCGCCGATAGTCTTCAGGTTGCTGCCTGAGAAGCTGACTTCTGCAAGGCTTTTGCAGCCGTCGAATGTGTTGTCTCCGATTGAAACGACAGTTGATGGGATGGATATGCGCGGAAGTACGCGGCAGTCTTGGAAGGTGCCGTTGAGTTCGGTTACGACGCACTTCCAGTTGAATCTTACATTTGTAAGATTGATGCACGATTGGAATATCGGGCCTGCGACCTTAAGACCGGTAGGGAAGTCGATGTAAGTCACTTTTGTACACGAGTTGAACGCATAATCACCAATCTCTGTTACTGATGCCGGGAACGACAGTTCGGTCAATCCCGAGCAGTTGAAGAAGGCGTTTTTGCCGATGGTCTCGATGCCTTCCTCAATTTCGAGGCCGGTGATTTGATAACCATAGGCGAATGCGTTGTCATCGATGCCGGTCACCTTGTAGTCTTTGCCGTCATAGGTGATAGATGCCGGAATTACGATGTCGCCCGAGGGCTTTGTCTCGGATGACAGAGGGGCGCGCACCGTGGCGGTGCCATCGCTCTTGGTCGAGTAGTACAAGCCGTCTACCTCGATGTCGCGGGCATTGGCTGTCAGCGCAATGAAGCAGCCTAATGCTCCGATGAGTAATGATTTGTAATTCATAAAGGTTTGAAATTTGTTTTAGTGATTGGCCTGAGTATGATTCAGATTCATACCCAAAACCGGGTCCATAATATGATGTTATTTTAAGATGTGTGTGCGTTTTTGTTTAGAGACGCACCTTGTATGCAGCGCCCGAGGACGTACGCACGATGTATATGCCGGCGGGGAGGTTGTCGCGGCGGTCGGCATATCGGCCCAAGCATACGCCGGAGAGTGTATATACTGTCGCGACCGCATCATCGGAGTTTTCTATCACCGGTTTCAGCTCCTGTATGGCATTGACGCTTAGGTGGTCGTAGTCCAATTCAACGTTCCAGTCGATTTCTGTCGATCCGTAATCATCGTCTTGGAAGTTGTAGTAGGCCCAGCCGTTGACCGCCCCGTCCTGCAGCTCGACAGAAGACATTCCCAGACCGGAGTAGCCCATTTCGTCAAGGGTTTTGTCTCCCACCCAGTAGCTCCAGTATCCTTTGTACCATCCGGCACGCCATAGTATGTTTTGGGGTGCATTGGCATCCAACTGCCAGTGGTCGTAGTCGTAGGCGCTATATCCGTACTCGCGGTGGCTCAGGGGATGTTCGATGATGTGTGTCTTCCTGGCTTCTTCGATGGCGCGGTTGCATATTTCCTGTGTGGCAGCGCCGGGGGCGCCCGTCTGACCCATACCCGTGTTGGGTGTATAGTAGCCGAAGGAGATGTTGCCGTCATCGACGGCACCTTCGAAGTCGTAGCGCAGGTAGTTCATCACCGCGTGGTCAAAGCTGAAGCCGGCGCCGGAGAGAGTATAGCCGAAGTTGGTCCATTGGATCATTGCGTCAAAGTCGGTGGAGGCTCCGGCTATGGCTTTCACCATATCGGACCCGGAGGGCTTGGACGTGGAGCTATTCCAGCGGAAGCCCCATACTTGTGCGGTCTTCTGTCCGTCGAAGAGCATAACAAGTGCGGCGCGTGCATCGCCCTCGCCGGCCCAATGGGTGATTTTGTCGAAGTCGAGAGTGGTAGCTCCGCACGACAGTGCTATGGAGCAGATTGCTGTAAGGAGTAGCTGTTTAACCATATAAATCGGGTATATGTGAATATATCGGGAAGACGACCCGGGTTGTGTCAGTGGACCGTCTTCCCGTAGAATATCTGATTAGCGCAGTAGTATTTTTTGAGTTTTTGCACCGCGGCGTTCGATGTATATGCCTGCGGGTGCGTTCTCCGGATTGATACGACGGCCTTGCAGGTCGAAGTATTCGGGTGCGGCGTTGATGTCGGTGTTGGGGATGGTGATGTCGCCTATGCCGGTAGTGCTCTTATCGTCATTTTCGGTGAAGATGGGCAGCGAGGGGAACCAGTAGCTCTTGACCATATTGTACTCTTTGAGAAGTTCGCCCGAGGAACTGTAACGGCGTGTCCAATATTTGTTGACGCCGGTGTCCTGATTGACGGCTATGTATATTTCGTCCGTCACGGGATGGATGCGCATCGACGAACCGTAGATGTAACGGTCCTTGCTGGTGTATGTTCCGCCGGTTTCGATGATGGTTTCGGCTTGGCGGGTGACGGTGTTGAAGCGTACTACCTGAGAGGACTGGTACCACATGAAGTATCCTGCATCGCCTTTCCAGTAGATGTAGTCGTTTTTCATGCTGGCGCACATACAATCGGGTGTCCAAGCGTACCACGAGTTGGTGGGCTGGGGTACGGATGCGTCAAGCTCGATGAATTCGGGCTCGAGAGCTACCGGGTCGATGCGTACGACGTATGACATTGTCTCGCCATAGCTGGACGAAATGCTGCCGTTGACGCCGGCCCAGATGACACCGTTGCGATCCTTTATAAGCGAACCTACGCCTATGTCATCGCCGAGTTGTTTGAAGTCGATGGTCTTGACTATTTGGTCGGTGGCTGCATCCACGACTTGCACGCCGTAGGTTTGGTGAGCGATGAATACGTATTTACCGCTCAGGACCATAGCGCCGCATTGTCCGTGATACAGCGAGCCGGAGGGGTTGGTGGCATCCTGATCGCTATTGCCATTGGGGTTTTCGGTTCCGGCAATCTGCTTGATTACGGTATTGGTGTGGGTGTCGAATACCCATACACCGTTGGTCGAAGATATGTACACCTTGTCGGCCGAAACACCTACGACACCGCGGCCGTCACAACGTGCACCGGATGGGTCGATATTGGTCAGTTGGGCTATACATTTCATTGTAGTGTAATCGCATACGGTGATACGGGCGCCGGTGACGGATGCTCCGGGGTCTTTCTCCTGCTTGGAGATGAGGTACAGGCGGCCGCCCCAGGCGATACCGTCTTGTGCGGTACATCCGAGTTCCTTGCCCGGATTGCGGGTCTGAAATACGCGATACTCCCAGTAGTTGCCGTCCGGGTCGTCCGGGCGCAAGTAGTTGATAGTGGAGTTGTTGTGTCCGTACCAGTCTTCGTTGAGGTAGAAGAAACCTCCCGAGAGGTCTTCTTCGGCCCAAACAGCAGGTGCGGCTACCATGGCAAGGGTAAAGGCAGCCAACAGGCTCTTGTTGTAGAATTTTTTCATTTTACTTAGGATTATAATATATATCGGTATGCTTACGATATCGGCCGTTATATTTCAGCGTCGACGGGCGGCGGTAGGTACCATAGTAGCGATGACGTGGAGGTCGGCGGCGCGACTCAACTCGGTGGAAGTCTCGCCAATCCATCCGCAGTATTGGTTGACGGCGGTGTATACGCGTATCCAGTCGGCGCCGGGCAGCTTGACGGGACGTCCTTCGGAGTCTACGGCGTTGGAGATGTCGAAGCTGTTGAGCTCGGGATAGTCGTTGGGATGATTGTCTACATAGCCCCAGTCGTAGCTGTACAGGATGTAGTAGGAGCCGACTCCGCTGCGGTCTATGGCGTTGGGCGCCAGGCAACTGCCTTGGAATGTCAGCGTCTGCTGCGGCATCCATTTGGGCCAGTACTCGCCGTCGTGGAATATGTTGTGGGCGACGTATCCCGTTGCTCCGGTATTGTCCTTCCATGGGATGTAGTACAAATTGTCGAGTGCGCCGTCTTCTACCGGCTCGGCGTTGGGGTCGGGCCGGCTGTATGTAATTGTGTAGTTGTGATGTGTCTTGGACGAATAGTATTCGCTGCCGGCCAGCTCGTACCATGGGTCATCGGCGATGCCGTTGCAATTGGCGTCGTAGCTCACCATTACTATGCCCGGCTCGGCGCTGCCGCCGCGGTCTTCGGGATGGGTGGCTTCGTAGAAGCAGTTGCCCCAAATGCGGAAGTCGTTGCCGGGAAGGTTGACCACGGTGTGGTCAAAGGCAAAGGTCACGTAACCGCCGTAGGCGCCGAGCGAAATCATCACATCGTTGGTGCCGCTGATGCACTCGCCGGCCTTGCGTGCCATGTCCTCGGCTGTATCGCCCTCATCGTATCGCGGCATCTCGTTGACAAACTGTCCCGGGGCGGGGCAATATTCGGTCACGGTGGCTATGTAGGGACTGAATTCGACTTCTTCGTGAAGTACGTCTACGGTCATCGTATGGCTCATGGGTACGGAGGGGTCTTTGATGTCGAAACGCAGCGTGTAGCGTCCTTCTTCGGCGGTGAGGAATACCAGACGTCGTTGTCCTTCGATGATGCTGTCGGTGCCGTCTGGGCGCGTGATGGTCCAGCGGTAGTCCTGTCCGGTGAGTGCCGGGTCAAGGTCGAGCTTGGTCATGCGTGCCACGCGGTAGTAATCGTCCAGCCCGAGGCTGACGATGGGCGTGTCGCCGCCGTTACAGCCGCAGACAATGACGGCCATCGCTGCTGTCAGAATGAATAATATGCCTTTATTCGGTGTTCGCATCATCGTTTTTCGTAAAAGCATATATGAGCCGGAATGTCGCCTGTGCGGACACTCCATTGGCGTTTGCCGTCGGGGCTGAAGCAATAGAGCGTACCCGAGGATACGTAATTCTTGGCATCGGTGACGTAGATGTCTCCCGTGACGGGGTGGACGCTTATGCCGTAAGGCATTTTGATGTTCTGTTCGGTGCCGTCGGTGATGAAGTTGTCGGCCACGCGCTGTCGGTCGCGCACGTTGATTATGCCGTAGGATATAGTGTTGGTACCGGTGAAATTGCTCCATGCGACACCTATGTAGTACATGCTATCGTCGCGTATGGCCATGTCGCTCACGGCGATGTCCAGACATCCGGCCACGCGCATTTCGCCGGAGCCTTCGTCGCGCTCAAGGTAGTACAGGCGTGGCGGCACGCTGTTGTAGTCGCCGCGCGAGGTCACCCATAGGCGTCCGTACCGGTCCTTGCGTATGCGGTGCAGGTTGATAGCTACGGGTATCTGACGCACTTGTTTGAAGTCTATAAGCTGGATCACGGATACGGTGTTGTCGTAATTGGGCACTCGATACCCACCGCTATTGGCGACGTACATGTAGTCATCGATAATCTCCATTTCTTCAGGCTGGTATCCGACGATGCAACGCCCGGTGACTTTGAGGCTGGTGGTGTCCACCTCGTAGACCGCACCTTTGGGCGAATCGGGATCGATTAGTACCGGACCGACGTAGCTGCTGACGTAGGCCTTGCCGCGGTGGAATTTGATATATCGACAATTGGGAATGTCGATTTGCGCGATGCGTACGGCTGTTTTCGCATCCAGCACTTCGACTTTATGGCTGCAATTTACCACGATATAGAGTTTGCTGCCGTAGATGGCGATATCGTTGCCGACATCGCCGAGTTCCTTGATGACATTGGGGTTTCGCTCGGGGTATATGTTGCGGGCATACAGCTCGGTGACGTAGTCAAGATAGTCCAGAGTGCATTTGTTGCTGCCCATATTGCCTTCGTTGAGCAGATACATCCCGCGTATGCGGCCCTCGCTGTCCGACACCGCCGGCACGGGGTCATACTCTGCCGGCACCACGAGCTCGTCCTCTCGACAGCTCGTGGCACATAGCATGAGTAGCAGAAAACAAATCATACATCCCGTTAGTCGGAATGACGTATGGGGATGAATCATAGGTCTATATATTATTGTGTCATTATAGCCGCAGTTGCGTACCGCAGAGGCGGCACGTGGTATCATCGTCTTTGTGTCCATGTCGCGATTTGTCATATCGTTACGGTTAGGGTAAAACGATAGTTGCGCTTGGGCATGGGGTAGTTGATGATAACATCGTAGTCCTGGGACAACAGGTTGTTGACTTCGACGGTGGCGCGAAGGCCGACTTTGCCGAGGGTGAAGTCGCGCGTCAGCGATACATCGCTGGTGTACCAGGGCTGTGTGTAGTTGTAGCGGATGTTTTCCTGCTGGTTGTAGCGCTCGCCTACGTATATGAAACTGTAGTTGAGGTTCCAGCGCCGCCATGCAATGTTGGCTATGGCACTTCCGCTGTGGTGCGGTATGTATGGGATTTGGTCACGATAGTAGTTGTCCTCGGGATTGGTAATGTCTATAGCGCGTTGCCAAGTGTATTGCAGGCGCAGGGTGATGTCCATATCGCGGCGCGGGGTAACGGTGGCGGCGGCGCTGATGTCGACACCGCGGATGTCCACAAGTCCCAGATTGAGCATCGTCCAACGGAATTGCTGTCCCTTGGGGTAGGCCACAATCTTATCGTGTACCTTGTTGTAATATCCGTCGGCACTGAATTTGATGGACGATAGCAGCGAGTGGCGGCGTACATGGTCGTACACGATGCCGACGTTGTACTGGGTGACGCGCTCGGGATTGAGCTTGGAGTTGCCCATATCGGCGTAATATAGGTCGTTGAAAGTGGGCATACGAAATGAACGCTTGTAGAATGCACGCAGAGACAGCATATCAGAACCGCGCTTGGTTTTACAATCTACAAAGGCATATGAAGCGTACACGGCCGGAGTGAAAACGTGCTTCGTAGGCGGGTCCTGAACCTCTTCGAGCATGTCGCGGACAAAAGTGGCCAAGGCCGAGGCCTGACCCTTGAAGCGGCCGAGTGTGATGGCAGTGGCGGCGGACAACAGATTGGAATAGCGCTCGGGGCGTACAAAGTCGTATACATCTGCATCGAGGCTGTTGAACATGAAATCATAGCTGGCCGACACTTCCCATTTGCCGGGAATGATGTCGTATTGGTTGGCTGTGGACACGTAGACCTCACGCTGGCGGTAGAGGTTGTCCACCTTGATTTGCTTGTCATCGTTGTTGACGTAATGCGTGCGGTAGAAAGCATACTTGGCATTGGCCAAAGTGGTCCAGCGCCCGTATGTGGCACGCCAATGTCCTTGGATAAAGCTGTTGGTGTCCCAAATGCGTTCGCCGCGCCGCCATACGTTGTTGACGATGGCACCGGGTATGCCTCGTTCGCTATTATAGTTGTAGGCCTTGGCCATCCAATTGCCGTGCGATGTCTTGCCGAAGACCGAAGCCTCGAGGCGCGTGGCGTTGATATCGCCGTTTTGACGCGTGGCCGTGGTGTCATAGGCTACTTCGCCGGCGGGATTGACACGGCGATAGCGGAATTTGTATTTACCGGACGAATTGAGCCATTCGGCACTGAGCGAGGCGCTTACGCGGCGAGACAACTTGAGCTGAACCAAAGCCGAGGGATTGATGAGGTCAAAACTGCCGGTGCGTACTGCCGCGCGGGCGTGGTATGTCTCGTCGCCCTTAAATTGTGGCACGGCGGTGCGCATATATATTGTACCGGCGTTGCCGAAGTCGCGTGCCGGCTGCAGTATCTGACTTTTTTGTCCGTTGTACAGCGACAGCGCCTCCATATTATCCAGCGAGAACTGCCCGAGATCTATCTGCCCGTTTTGGGCATTGCCCAAGGCTACGCCATCGTACACTACGCCGGTATGATTGGTGCCCATCGAGCGGATGTTGACGGTCTTTATGCCGCCAACGCCTCCGTAATCCTTGACCTGTACGCCCGAGAAATAGCGCAAGGCGTCGGCCACGCTATTGCTGGACAGACGGCGCAACTCCTCGCCGGCAAGTGTCTGCACCGGAATAATCTCGGTGGGTTCCCACGGGCGGCGCGTGGTCACTATCAGCTCGTGCAGCGACTGGATGCTGTCGCTCCATGCCATCGAGCGTGCAATGGTGGCGGCGCTGTCGCGCTCGGCCAAGACCGATGAAGCCCCTTCGGGGGGTTGTGCATACACGGCGGTGGCGGCTGCAAATGCGAGGACGGCCGCCACGCATACTCGGCGGCATACGCGGTGTTCTTTCAAAAATGTCTTAGATGTTTGTGGCATCTGACGAATGTGTTGTGCTCCTTCCGCAGTGGCGGACAAGGGCGTGGGTGAAACATGTCGCAGATGCTGTTGCCGCATCCTCCGGAACGCGCGGCGCGCAATGCGCCCATATTCCCGGCAGGAATTTCGGGTCTGATGAGACTCTGAGCTCGTCCTCGCAAGCCGGCGTCGCTATAACGCCCTTGGCAGAGCATCGGCATTTTTGCTCTCAGGCAGGTCTTCTGACTCGCCTCCGACCGGCTTCGGACGCCTTCCCGTACCGCCTGCAGCGGTATAGTGACGTATGCCCGAGGTCGTGCCAATGTGCTGACGCACAGTGGCGTGAGGCTCACAGCAGCGGGACTGTTCGGGATTCACACCCGATTCCCTTTTAAGCACGGCCGATGGCCGTGCACCTGTTTGCGCCGCAAAGTTACGACTTCCCCTCCAATTATCAAAGAAAAATTTCCGTAATTCGCTCTCCATTCCCGATTTGCTCACTGTTTATTTGTGTTATTTGTCTGATTGCCATTGTTTTACCACCTATAAGTTTGGCTGTTTTTTGGAGTCCCCACGGGCGAAGCTCTTCCGCGTATTAGCTTCCTGCTGCGCGAGGGCAATGTATTGCGTCCCTGACGAGCCGTTATTTCTGAGCGGAAGGCGTTAAAATTATTTACGATTGACGGTCAGATTCTCACAGAAATTGTGTAACTTTGTAATTGGAGAAACTATAAACATCTGAAAATGGCCACAAGGTTAGATACAATCGGCTGACGAAGCCAACAACCAATCAAATCCCAAAACTCCCACGCAGTCGTTGCAGGCTCGGCCAACCTTCAGATAACTGCTGTCGGAGTTTTTTGTATATGGCAAAAAAAGCTACTGCGAAGAAAGCGAAAGAGGAAGTCCTCGAAGATATATTGTTCAGTTGCCGCGACTCGTTGCGTGGCCGCGCCGCGCTTACTGATAAGCGAGATATGCTGCTTACGCTTGTTTTCCTAAAATTTATCTCCGAGCGTTACCACGATCGGTGCGATGAAATACGAGAGGAAAATGTCGATGACCCCGAATATGCAGAAATGCTTATCTCGCAGAAACGAACTGCTTTCGGTGAAAAGGGCGTATTCATGCTCACCCCTGAAACCGATTGGGAGTCGCTGAAACTCATTGCACCGAAAGGTCTTGCTGTTGCTCTTGATGATGCTACTTCGAAACTGATGGAGTCCGAACCTAAACTCAAAAATGCTCTGCCTTCTGCTTTGTTTGTTAACTCAGGTACCGAGGGCAATGTCATCAAGCAGGTTATGGACGAAATCGACAAGATTACCCATAAGAAATTCAATGAGCGCGACCTTATAGGCCGTGTATATGAATATTTCCTTCAAGCCTTTGCCATCAATGCCAATAAGGAGGACGGCGAGTTCTACACGCCTCAATCAATCGTAGAATTGATCGCCACCCTTATTGAGCCTTTCGACGGCACTCTCTACGACCCTTGCTGCGGTTCGGGAGGTATGTTTGTGCAGTGCGCAAAGTTCGTCGAACAGCACGGAGGCAATTCTCTCAACGTAAGCGTCTACGGTCAGGAATCTGACCCTACCACCTACCGCCTCGCCAAGATGAACCTTGCCGTGCGTGGTATCGAATACAACTTAGGCGACCGCCATGCCTCGACGTTTACCAACGACCTTCACCGTGGACGCACCTTTGACTACATCATGGCTAATCCTCCTTTCAACCTCAAAAAGTGGTATGAATCGAGCCTCGAAAACGATGTGCGGTGGAAAGGCTACGGACGTCCGCCTGAAAGCAACGCCAACTACGCATGGATTCTCCACATGCTTTCCAAGCTCAAAGAGGGAAAAGGCCGCGCAGGTTTCTTGCTATCCAATGGCGCTTTGGATGGTGGTGACACAAAGACTATTCGAGAAAATCTAATCAAATCAGATAAGATAGAGGCAATTTTTTTATTACCTCGCGAAATGTTCTATGCCACCGATATACCCGTAACCTTATGGATTTTGAACGAAAACAAGTGCGGAGGCATAGAAAATGGACGAAAGTTGCGTAATCGCAAAAATGAAATACTTTTTGTTGACCTACGCTCATGGAGCGAAAATGTCTACGAGAAGAAATTTGTAAAACTCTCAGAGGAACAGATTGCGGTAGCGCATAAAATCTACACTGACTGGCAAACCATAGCCGAACCGTGCAGCTATGCTAAGCCGGAGCTTTACCGCTCCGTTGGCATCGACACCATCGAGGCTAACGATTGGAGCCTTGTGCCTAGCAGATATATTGAGTTCGTTGACCGTGCAGATATAGATCCCGCTAATGTTTTTTCTTCATTCAGCAAACGAGTCAAAACATTGAGCGACCATCTTTCTAGTGTTGCCGCAGAAGTTAGCACATTAGATACGACTCTTGAAAAAATATTAGAGTCGCTTTCTGATTCTCCTTTAACTGAAATCAGACCGTATATAGAGATTTGTGAAAAACAAAATGTGCAGAACGAAGACCTTCCTGTTATGGGACTTAACAAGGATAAACTTTTTATGCCAACTGTTGCCAATCTTGAAGGCGTTAAAACCACAAAATATCTTATCGTAGAAAACGATATGTTTGCCTTTAGTGGTATGCAAACAGGGCGAGATGTATGTATCCGTATAGCCTATAATGATACTAACACCAGATTTTTAATTTCCCCAGCATATACTACATTCAAAGTAGACAGCAATGCCTTTTTGCCAGAATATCTATTTCTTTGGTTTCAAAGAAGCGAAAGTGATAGAATGGGCTGGTTCCTAAGTGATTCAAGTGTTCGTTCAAATCTTGACTGGCCGAGATTCCTCTCCATAAAGGTTCCGAAACCGTCGATAGATATTCAGAGATCTATCGTTGACATCTACCATTGCGCTCGGCAAGCTAAAGCTATTGCCGAGGAAGCCAATCAACAACTTAAATCAATTTGTCCTGCTCTGATGCAGTATATCATCCACTAGTAGATATGAACGTAAATATAAGAGAACTATATAATGTCGCTTTGTTGAGCATTGCTAACAACAACCTTCTTCCAGCCGACCTCTATGTAGACTGGGATTGCATAGACATTAAGGAGGACTGGCTCGTACCAGGTTGGAAAATTGAGAATGTCCTAACTCGTCGAGACAAAAGCCCTTATTTCTGGGGTGGCTATAATGGTGTCCCTATGAGACTTTCATTTTACCCTCTTTGTTTTTTCTCATTCTTTAGTGGGGTCATGTATTCGATAATCAAAAATGGCAATATCGTCAATCATTGGGATTATTGGATGATGCACAAGTCGCTAAGTTCCGACTTCATTATGCAAAGCATGTTATTATACTCTGGAATTTCCTCGAATAATAACATGTCTATCATATTGGGTGGTGGAAAGGATTTTGACCGCGAGGGATTAATAGTCTATGCTATTATTCATGGGGTTATCACTCATTACTTTCCAGATAATGGCATAGGAGATTTTGACATCGTAGATGAAGATGGTTTTATTCTTGACTACGATTTGTCAAATCTTGCAAGCGTGCTCGAAACATTCCATCGTCTTGGAGCAGCGATGGTTGCTTTTTCTCTCTCCGAAACGTCTGACGAATATCGACTCAAAGGTAAAAGAATATGGGGCGGAAAAGGTTTGGGACAAATTTTTCATTATGCTCGATAATTATGGCTAAAGGGAAATTCTACGAAAGCGAATACGAAAAAGCGGTGGTCGAACTGCTTAAAGCCGAGGGTTGGCAGTACACCCACGGCGAGCAAGTACATAACCGCCGCGTAGATGAAGCTCTTATCGAAGATGATTTGCGCGACTTCATAAAGTTTAGCTCTAAAGACCGTGAACTGACCGATGATGAGATAAACACCATCATTGCCCGACTGCGCAACACCGGCGGCTCAACTGATTACGAGGCTACTTTCAACACCGTTGAACTCTACCGCGTCGGCTTCGACTTCTCCTATCCCGACGGTCGCGCCAATGCCTTCCACTTCGATTACATCGACTTCGAGCATTGGGATAACAATATCTTCCGCGTCGTCAACCAATTTGAGATACATCAGGGTAACGAGACCCGCATCCCCGACGTTATGCTTTTCGTCAATGGCATACCCGTCGCCATACTCGAATTAAAGAATCCGACCGACGAGAACGCCACAATCCGCGACGCACATTCGCAGATTACCGTGCGTTATCGCCGCGACATAATGAACCTGCTGAAATACTGTGCTCTGGCCATTATTTCCGACGGTTCCAGCTCTCGACTTGGCAACGTTTTTGCCGACTACGAGTTTTTCTATTCTTGGAAAAAGGTCAATAATGAAGACAAACCATCGAAAGGCGTTGATGAACTTCTTTCAATGATTAAGGGCGCACTTGCCCCGAAACGCCTTTTGAGCATTATCCGCGACTTCGTTTATTTCCCGGATAAAAAATATGCGCTTGCAAAAGCCGACGAGGGGAAAGAAATTGAAGTCGTGTGCCGTTATCCGCAGTTCTTCGCCACTCGGCGACTGAAGGATAATATCATGCTTCATCTCCGCTCCAATGGCGGCGACGGCAAAGGCGGCACATATTTCGGAGCCACAGGTTGCGGCAAAACCTACACCATGCTTTTCCTTGCCCGGCAGCTTGCTTTGCGCTGCAAAGAAAAGGTAGGCAGTCCGACGGTCATTATCATTGTAGACCGTGAAGACCTCGAATGTCAGACAGGCAAACTGTTTGCCAACTCCATCAACTTCCTCAGCAACGGTCAGGTCAGAACATTTGATAGCCGCGAGGACTTAGGCCGAGAGCTGTCGCTGCGCGAACAAGGCGGCGTTTATATCACGACTATTCAGAAATTTTCGTCGGAAACCGGTCTTTTGAACGAGCGCAGCAATATAATCTGCATTTCAGATGAAGCGCATCGCACTCAGAACAATACCGGCTCAAAACTCCGCATTGTCGACCGTAAGAAAGATGACGGAGAAAACAGCATCGACAAACCGCAAGACGATACCAAACTCGGTGCCTTCATAACATACGGCTTCGCCAAATATCTGCGCGACGCTCTCCCAAACGCCACCTACGTGGGTTTTACCGGCACCCCCGTGGACGAAACCATCCACGTTTTCGGGGGTATCGTTGATAGCTACTCTATGCGCCAGGCACGCGAAGACAATATCACTGTTGACATCAGCTATGAACCGCGACTCGTCCATGTAAACCTCGATAAGGAACAAAGCGACCTTATCGAGCAATACTATAAGACATGCGAGGAGGAAGGTGCAAAGACCGATGATATAGACACGAGCAAACGCGCCATGTCGAGCCTCAATGTCATTCTCGGCAATCCCGACCGACTGGAGCGAATGGCACGCGACATCATTGCCTATTACGATAAACGCATCGAAGATCAGCCGGAACTGCTTCAAAAGGCAATGATTGTTTGCAGCGACCGGGCAATCGCGTTCAATCTCCACAACACTATAATTTCTCTCCGTCCCGAGTGGGGCAAAGCGGTAAAAGCCCTCGACGAGAGCAAATACACTGAGGACGGGCTGCGCACAATGGAGGCCGTGCCGTTTGTCAACGTTATAGCAACCCGCGACAAGAACGACCCCAAGGCCATGTATGACCTTTTGGGCGACAAACAGCACCGCAAGGAACTTGACCGCCTGTTTAAGGACGAGCGCAGCAATTTCCACATCGTTATTGTAGTGGATATGTGGATTACCGGCTTCGACGTACCGAGCTTGAATATGCTTTTCAACGATAAGCCGTTGCAAAAGCATACGCTCATTCAGACTATCAGCCGTGTTAATCGTAAATTCTCCAATGTGGTTCTCGACGAGGACGGCAACCGCATCAGCGGTGACGTGAAGAAAAATGGCATAATCATCGACTATCTCGGCATCCACTCCAATCTCCAACAGGCCATGAAGAAATATGGCGGAGACGAACCCGGAGGCATCGGTGATGTGAACCTCGCTCTCGGAGCCTTCCGCAATGAATTGAAGATCCTGAAACAGATTACTCACGGCTTCGATTTCTCCGACTTCTTCAGCGATAATCCTTTGGCAAGACTACAATGTCTGCAAGGAGCTGTGGAGTTCCTTCTGATGGAAGAAGCCAAAGGCGTTGAGTATGAAGGTAACGTAAAACCCAGTACGGCCTTTAAATCACATGTCAAGCGACTTAAAGCGGCTTACAACATCTGTAACCCTGCCGGTGTGCTCACAGACAACGAAGTTGCCTGGGCGCAGCTCCTTATGGGTGTTTATTCTTATCTTATCAAGATAACCGACAGTCATCACGACGTGGAGAGCATGAATCGCCATGTCGAGCAAATGGTTAAAGAGGCTATATCTTGTAGCAGTGTCGAGACCATTTTCGACATGAAAGGCGAGATTGACATTTACGGAGAAGACTTTCTCAAAGAACTTGAAGACGTAAAAATGCCCTGCACTAAATTCGAGCTTCTTGTCAAACTCCTTCGCAAGGCGATTAAGGAGTACAAGAAAACGAATAAGACTCGTGCCGAGCATTTCTACAAACTGCTTCAAGCCACAATCGAAGAATATCATAACCGAGACTCGCTGACATACGTCAACCAAGTTACCGGCTCGGCTGTCAGCTCCACTGTCGGGCTTGTCGAAGACCGCATCAAGACTCTTACCGACCAACTTAAATCTTTGTTCGGCGAGCTTCAGGCCGATAAGATGGAGTTTAAGAAACTCGGCATCTCTTTCCAAGAGAAAGCCTTCTATGATATTCTTATCGAAGTCCGCGACAATGCTGACCCGCCATTTGAATATCCTGATGAAAAGTGCATCGAACTTGCGAAGAAAATCAAAGAGCTTGTCGATGATTCTTCGTTATATGCCGACTGGCTCAACAACTCGAAAGTGCGAGATCGTCTCGCCAATCAGCTGACGAAGCTGTTCTGGAAAAACGGCTATCCCCCGGAGTGGGATAACGTCGTTTTCGACAAAGTCCTCGAACAGGTTGAGAATTTCAAGGAGAATTTGTTTCGCTACAACCAAAGCTACGACTATCCATATTCAGATACTACCTCAATAGCTGCAGAACCATAAAAGAGATATTCATGCGAAACGATTATTATATTTTAGCTACCGAGAAGACTATCATTGATCGTTTTCACATATGCACGTGGGAACTTCCAAGCGATTCTTCTTGTATTGAATTTGGTCTGGAATTTTCGCCAGAAACTTTCAAAGATAATAAAAATACTATTGAATTTTATCTGGCGATTCCTGATGTCAGCCCCAACGATTCTGTAACGTGTTTATTAGATAATTTATCGGATTCACAGAACGGTCGTTTTATCTTTAATGATATCGTTACTGGCATGGATAATATTGGTGAAGATGCCAGAGATGGAAAAATTATCAAGTTCGAAAACCGGGGTTGCCTAACATTGCTTCCCTGTACGATTATCGTAGAAGATGGCATTATTTGCCTTAAATTAAAAAAGCCCGAAAAATCTGAAGGGAGTCTATATTGTAGAATTCTCGTAAAATATGAAAAGCGTGGAATCGCAATCAAGAAAAAAGGGATTGCGCAAACCACATACATATATGATTTTAAAATAAATGAAAAGCGTAATCTTCCTCAACAGGTATATGAGTTAAAAAACTCTCAAAGTTTAAATGTTTGCCATATACGGACATTATTTTGTCTGCATGCAATGCCTGATAATTTCAATTTTAGTTTTATAGATAATTCAAAGCTAAAAAATATTAGAAAGTTGGAATCTTCAGCATTTCAACGATATCTTCCACAGATTAGTGGAATAAGCAAAGATTGCTACAATATCATGTTCTTAAAAGATGAAGCAAAAGACGATAACGATAGCTATTCATTGTTCACAGTCTGCACCGAAGAAACAATTGGCTCTAAACAGATTGCTTTAGCCGTTGGTGCTAATATTTTGTGTACGTTATTGTTCGCCATTTCTTCTTTGAAGTTGGATGATTCGGTGTGGTATCTTCAAATTCCATGGGAATATTGGGCCGCAACGGGAATTGTGGTTGTTTTAGGCCTCTATTTATTGATTCCTTTAAAACGATTACGTAAATGAAAGCATTATTAGATACTAATATTATTATTCATAGAGAAGCAAATAGAATTGTTTCTCAGGATATTGGTATTTTATACCGTTGGTTGGAGCGCGGTAAATATACTAAGTGTATTCATTCTGCAACCATCGAAGAAATAAAAAAGAATCCAAATAAAGAAACTGTAGCTTTATTTCTCGTTAAATTGTCAAGCTATGAAGTTGTGGATTTGCCGTCTCCGATGCATCAAGATGTCTCAGCAGTTTCCTCACAATTTGATTCAACTAATAACGATCACGTTGATAGTGTGCTATTGAATGAGGTTTATGTTGGCAGAGTCGACATATTAATTACGGAAGATAAAAAAATCCATCGTAAAGCTCAGGCAATAGGAATTCAGGATAAGGTATTCTCAATTGATTCTTTCTTAGAGAAAACTTTTGCGGAGCATCCTGAACTTGTCAATTATAAGGTTCTAAATGTTCAAAAAATAAAATTTGGGAAAATAAATGTCAATGATCCTTTCTTTGATAGTCTCAAAGAAGATTATAAAGGGTTTGACAATTGGTTTATACGGAAATATGATGATGAAGCATACATTACCATTAATTCAAATAATGGAATGCTTTTATCTTTTCTATATTTAAAAATAGAAGATGAACACGAGAATTATTCAGACATTACTCCATCTTTTCAACCCAAAAAAAGACTAAAAATAGGAACTTTTAAAGTCATTAGTAATGGGTTCCGATTAGGAGAGCGTTTTGTTAAAATCATTTTTGACAATGCTCTGAAAAATCATGTTCAGGAAATATATGTAACTGTTTATGATAAACGACCTGAACAAAGAAGACTAATCGAACTATTGGAACAATGGGGCTTTATTCTATGGGGTAAGAAAGGTGAAGAATCTGTATATGTTAGAGATTTTACGCCAAAGTTCTCTATCTCGAACCTAAGAGCTAGTTTCCCGTATTTATCAAAGAATAATAGCATTTTCATTGTTCCGATATATCCAGAATATCATACGGAGCTACTTCCAGATTCAATTCTAAATACAGAATCTACAGAGGAATTTATTGAAGATTTTCCTCACAGGAACTGTATCAACAAGGTATATGTTTCCCGAGCGATGGAACCCTTTCCAAACATAGGCGATATTTTGGTCTTCTATCGTACAGGTGGTTATCACAAAAGTGTTATCACAACGATTGGAGCAGTCCAAGATATTCGGTTTAAGTTTCAGGTTGAAGATGATTTTATACTTTATTGCCGCAAAAAGAGTGTTTATCCGGAACAAGATTTACGAAACATGTGGAGATATTCTGAAAGGAAACCATTTGTCGTGAGCTTTTTATATACGTATTCCTTCCCTCATCGCATAAATATGAAGGAACTAATTGATTTAGGTGTTCTTTTAGGTGTTAATGATGCACCTCGCGGATTTAAGCGAATTACCAAGAATCAATTTGAAATCATTTTAAGTGCTACCAAAAGTGATGAGAGTTTTATTATCGATTAAACCAGAATTTGTAGAAAAGATATTTGATGGAACAAAGAAATACGAATTTCGTAAGTCTTTGTTCAGGCGAAATGATATAAATTGCGTTATAATCTACGCTTCAGCCCCGATTAAACGAGTTGTTGGCGAATTTGAAATTGATGAGATATTATCTGATAAAGTAGATTTAATATGGGAAATTACAAAGAATTATTCTGGAATTTCCGAAGCTTTCTACATGTCATATTTTAATAAACGATCCAAAGCACATGCGATAAGAATAGGTCGTGTAACTAAGTACGATGAGCCGAAATCTTTGTCAGATTTCGATATACAACATGCCCCCCAGTCATTCAGATACATATCTAAATAAAACATA
>OLGA01000100.1_pt1 | contig 71901 bp, 52 predicted proteins | sample 1604881 | NCBI WGS metagenome assembly OLGA01 (sample SAMEA3888896, study PRJEB22519) | human gut metagenome | biome: human gut; feature: human-associated habitat; material: faeces | place: Denmark | collected 2009 | reverse complement strand
AATGCGGGAGCGGAATCCTTCAACTCAAAAATAAAAGGCTTCCGGGCTCAGCTTAAAGGAGTGTCTGACCAGCCCTTCTTCATGTTCAGGCTATGCACAATCTTCGGATAGGGCTCACACGGAAGTTTGCAGGTGAGCCAAGAAATCTTGGCGCATTGCCGCAAGCGCATTGGCGATTATAGCCGCTGGATTAAGTTGATTCCCAAGGGCATAGACTTCGATATTAAGCCATTCTATGGCGCCATTTTTCGCTCTCCGTTCTCGAATGTGAATTATTATCCTGTAGAGCCAAAGCAGCCTGATTTGTTCCGCGAGGTGCTTCTTCGGATGTTCATAGCAGCGTGTGGCAGGAAGTGACGGCGTTACTCTGCCTTCAGGGCTGCGACGGTTTCTTCGATGGAGGTGGTGACGGCGGTAAATAAACCGTACATCAATTCAGGCTCGACCTTTTCAGGAAGATAGGCGACAACCTTCTTGCCGCTTCCAGCGAACCAGCCAGCTTCGGTGTGTGCGGAGCATCCGCAAGGGAGGACGAGGACACAGGCATCGCAGGAGCGCATTGCCTCGATGTCGTTGGCAAACTGTTGATGGGCGAGAGGGTTGGTTTGCAGCTGCTCACGATATTCCGCCGGTGTCCATTCCATATAATCCTCCGAAACCATTGACCACTTGAATCCGTGGCCAACGGGAGGGTTGCGGAAGTCATAGACCTCGAAACCAGAATCCCTGAGCCGTTTAACGACCTCGGGATAGTACGGATTTCTCCAGCTACTGGCGATGTAGAGTTTCATATATAGGTGTGCTATTGTTATGCCTTTCCGTCCTTTCTCCAGGTTTTCCAATCGGTCTTTCCGGCAATATACTGAAAATGCGAAAAGTCTTCTGAAAAAGCCCCTAATACTTTATTGTCAATCTCTTCAAAATTCTGATTAAGCACTTTCAGACCCAATTCAGTGATTTTGTAGAATCCTCTGCTTGCCTGCTCAATAAGACCTACCTTTTTTAGATACACGCAGGCCCAACTAACCCGGTCACTAATGACATTTAGGCCGCTGCTTGTCTTCTCCTCCTTATCTTTATTTGACATTCCGAGCTGTTTGGTTCTGGACTCCTGAGTATCCGACTTCCTCAATACTTCTCCAGATGAGAGAGCATTGAGGAAAGGCTTATGAAAATATTTGAACTTCGGAATCATAACTTTATTGTTCGTCAGCTTCTTTTAGCCCATGAATGACGGCGAGGCCGATAGCTTTTCCAAGGAGCGGAGGGACAGCGTTGCCAATTTGCACAAGCTGTTTTGCCTTCTTGCCCTCAAAGATAAAGTCATCTGGGAATGACTGGAGCCTTGCCATTTCTCTTGCAGTAAGAACACGAGGAAGTTTTGGATGGATATTCACGCCTCCGTGATTCTCCTTTATCGTGCAGGACGCTTCGTTCCAAGGACATTTTTTCCATGCGTCTGAATATCCTGCATATAGACTTTGCCCCTCTGGGACTGCGAGAAGTCGTTTCTCCATATCAGCCGAATGCCTTGTAGGGACATGATTAAATGCAGGGTCGGCAGGATGCTTCATCAAGTCAGCTATTGTTGCGCCAGTGGTTATATACTCTTCTGGAGATAACATTGGCTTGGGGTGGTAGTTTGTCGCTCCAATCCTATTGCCGATGAATATTACACGGTCGCGCTTCTGCGGAACTTTATAATCTGCTGCGCGTAGGACAGTCACATTCATTTCATAGCCAGCCTCTTTGAAGTCGCGAATGATTTTTTGTTCCACCTTGCCTTCAAGCATCGTCCTCAAGCCAACAACATTTTCGCAAATGACATACCTCGGCTGAAGAGTCTTGACAATTTCAAGCATTTCGAGATAAAGAGAATTTCGAGGGTCATCGACAATTCTGTTTCCCGCCATACTGAATCCCTGACAAGGGAAACCGCCAGCTACTACTGAAAGTTCCCTGCCGTGTAAAGCTTCTGCGACGGTAGCGTAAAACTCATCTTTCTTCTCTTTGGTCTTAATGTCGCCTTCGACAAGAGCATGCGCAAAATTTCTGCGGTAGGTCATACCTGCTTCCTTAAACCAGTCAAGACCACACACACCTTCGAGACCGGACATTTCCAATCCTTTACTCAAACCGCCAGCACCGCAGAACAAATCGACGAATGTGTAGCCTGATTCTTCCGGATTGTCCCATTCGCCTGAAATGTCAAACCAATTGATCTCGTCCGTATCTTTTGCAAGTCTGGCTGTGGTCTTTACTTTCCGTTCACCAGAAGCTCTCTTTGCCTTGGCCTTCTTCGGAGATTCCTCGACCATTTCGCCTAAAATATTGTAGTGCGTTTTTGCCTTCTCATCTTGTCCGGCATTGATGAACTCTTCCAAAGCTTGCTTCGGAATCCTATACACACCACCAATTGTGATTGATTGCAATGAACCTGCTGCAATATATCTTCGGACGGTCTTTATTGACAATCCAAGAAGTTTAGCAACGTCATTGATAGAGTAAAAAGGGGCAGTTAATATTTCTTTCATTCATTATATTTGTTCACTATTGTCCGTTATTGTCCAATCGCCATGCAAATATAAGGTTATTATTTTATCCCCAAAAGTACTCGTAGCAAAAAAACGATTTATCGAACCTGATTATCCCGTGCAAGGTTCGTATCTCTAATTGCCAGTAGTTGTCTGCAAGTATTTTCATATGAAACGTTTTCGGGCATAGCAGTATGCTTTCTCCTAAACGAATCACTTATTTGCAAACGACCTGCATTTAGATCTGATGTTCCAGACCAACTGCGTTTATCTTGCTTGTGTCCGGCACTAAAATCAACCTCTTCAATGGCGTAAGTATCATAGCCCTTAATTGATATATGCCTGTCGTTTGCTTCTCCATCGAAGTCATAGCATATCTTAACGACAACATAAGATTTTGGGAGAGATTCACTTTTACAATAATCTTCAACCAACTTCCCGATAGCCGCTACTCCGTCGTTAACTCCTTTAGCACACTTGAAATTGATAACGAACTTTATGCCTTTATATATCTCAAGTTTCGCAAGTGATTTAGGCCGCCGCCCCGGCGAGGTCTAGCCGGTCGAAAGCCATCTTCACTGCTTTGATTTGATGATTGTTGTTTATTACGTTTTCAGTTAACTCAAACGGATCGCAGGATAAGAACTCAGCAATGACGTTGATGACCTCTATAATGAGTCCCCAGATTCTCTGGACGACTGTAAGTTCTACGGTTTCGCCGGTTATTTCAGCGAACAGGCCGCCAATGGTCTCGTACGATTCAAAGCGCTTGACGGTTCCGAGTATGTTGTACTGTATCATGCACAGGGACAGCGCAGCAACCTGCCCGGCGAAGTCCACGCACTGGCATTTGCCCAAGTTCAGAAGTCCCTTCATCTCCTTATGAGCCACTTCGATACACCATCTTCTGGCATAAAGTTCGAAAGCCCTCTTGGCGTCAATGCCCATATCCGTCGTGATGAGGGCGTTCCAGGAACCGTTGCCCTTCTTGTAGAAGAAGAGCTGGACATCCATTCCGGCATACTTGGCCTTGATGGAGGCGCAGGTGTAGCCAATGGAGCGGTTTCTCTTGGTGGCCTTGGCTTTCTCGAGCCGTTTGATGATGTCCCGGGCACAGAGGTCGCCCAAAGCCGTCTCATATTTGGTCTTGCCCATCTTGATCATCCCGATGAGGTGGCACTTGAGGTGCCTGCTGTGGATGAACTGGAGCAGTTCAGCACAAGGGAACCAGCTGTCAACCAGCAGGTAGTCAAAGCGGATACCCTCGATGATGGCTCTGCGGATCATCTTGATGGCGTTGGCAATCTTGGACTGGAACATCTCCTCCTTGCGAGTATTGATCTTCTCCTCCTCGTTGCGCTCCTTGCTATATTGGGCGGCCTTCTGCTTCTTGGTAAGTCCCTGTGGTTTGCTGGCATCCTTGCCGGTCTCTGCCTGTATGGTGGCATCCACCATCAACTGGGTCTTGCCGTCCGTATAGCAGAGGAACATGGCCTTGAAGCCCAGGATACACTTCATCGCAGTGTGAGAAAACACCTTCCCAAGGCCCTCGGCCCTGTTCCCCCGCTTGGGGAGGTCGGTGTCATCGAGGATAAGGCAACGGGTAGCATCTTTGGCATCTGCCCTGCGGCTGATAAGGCCGATCAGCTGGCGGTTGATGGAATGGACAAGACGACGCCAGTCGATGCGACCGTCATCCATCAGGCGGTAGAACGTGTCCTTCTTGCAGGAAAACAGCTTGCCGAGGGCGCTGTCAGCATAGTCCGCCGGTGTCTTGACGGAGAAGAACGGATACAGGACGAGCAGTCTCACCAACTGGACGAAGGTGAACTTGCAGTTCGGATTCTTAACCGGACCCACCGTTTTGGCCTGTATGACGAGCTTGCCCATCTCTTTGTTTACCGCGTTGACCGCCTTACTGGAGTCATTATGTCTGAAAAAGTCTTTGAGTTCAGAAATTATTTGTCTATTTTTGTTTATGGCTAAGGGCAACTATCTATGAGTATCGTAAACACAAGATAGTGATAATCAATGAATTATCAAAACCTTTAGCCTTTTTTATTTCAATTATTTTTCACTTGCGAAACTTGAGTTATATATGCAATAACAATCATAACTTGCGTGTGCGGATTCAGCTGGAAGAACTAACAGTATAGAGTTCTGTTTGTGCTTTGTGAAATCACTCAATGCGGCTATCGCATATTCTTCCAAGATGTATCCTGTTGCTGTCGAACTCTCTAATTTGTTGCCTGGTCGAGAGATAACATTTATCCCCTGTAATTGTAGGCTCATCTTGTGGTTATGTATCGCAAAGATATTGTCAAGGTAATCAACAAGTAATTCCTTGAAATCTTGAATAATGTCGTAATAAGTTCCACTCATATCTTCAATATTGCCTAAATATTCAACAAGTCTATCAGGTTCTGCATTTGGAATCTGAACTTAAAGCAGACACGATTGTTATGAACCTGAAATTCTCCTATAGTCTTGCCATCATACTTTACTGTGTTGCTCTCATTCCATTTGTCAATAGTTTCTTTTGTGAATGAGAACTTCTCTCTTTTCCATTCAAATGTACTGACTTTTGCGCTTTCGATTGCCTTGAAAGAATACGACTTTCCGTCCCGATATAGCCAAAGCAGCCAATCAGAATCCAGTAAGTGGGATAGGTAAATCGGCATTATCTCCTCGATGTGGTCATACACCATCTGTTTGAAGACAGGATTTGTAACCTTATCAACATACGATGGGATAAAGTTCCGGAAGTAGAGCATACAGGTTTCTGCACCTGGCTGACCGACCTCAGGCGGACAAACCATCTTGCCTTTGTTGGTTTTAAGTGATAATGTCTTATTGCCTTCGAGAACGAAATCATATGAACATTTGCTGCTTTCTCCTCGCTCTCCACTCTCTGAACCTGTATGCTTAACGGCCTTTGGTATTATCTTGAAGGCCTCCTTAATGGCAGGCATCAAGTCATTCTCCATTGAAGGAATAACACGAGTGGCAAAACTTGCTGGTCTTTCAAGACCAAAATATTTGCATATAGCCGACTCGGCAGACATTCCAAGAGTTTCAGTTGTCTCTTCAACTTTTGTCATCCAAGCACTCAAATTCTTTATATAGAATCTGAACTTGAATGTTCTGTTCTTGTGAGTCTGAATCTCTGCAATGGACACATTGTGATACTTAATCGTTGTGCTTTCAGTCCACTCCCCAAGATTCCGAGTAAAAGTAAATTCGTCGCGGCTAAATGAATACTTGCCAATGTCTTCCAAACGATATATTTGAATGTCGTTCAGATTGTTTCTATTGACGAAAACCGTATAGTCTGACTGGAAAAGATTGTCAATAAAAATTGGCAAGACTTCGTGAATATGGTAATATATCAGCTTCTGAATATCCTCCTGATCTTCTATCGGCTCTCCATAAATATCGGAGAAATAGTCATTCAATACAGGTAAACCAGCTTGTCCTACAGTTCGAGGTGCGACTCTTTCTGAGGTCTTGGTCGTTCTGATTGAAAGTGTTTTTCCATTGTCAAGGAGGAAATTATGAGGAGAAGTAGTCTGACGAGCCGTAGTGTAGCCAGAAGTATATGTTAGCAACTTGACTGGCTTTGCGCCAAGTATAGTTGTAATTTTCTTACATACAGGGTCTAATTCTTTCTCGTACAATTCATTGTAGTTGCTCTTGAAATGTTCTGCCGCGATTTCGTTAACCTCCAATCCGCAGCTATCGCATAACATAGACTGGAGAGTAATACCATAATCAGCATTGTTGGGATATACCTGTGGCGTATATCCATCTACATATTTTCCCATATATCGTTTTGTTTTCTTGCCTTGCTTTCAGTCACAAATATGCAAACACAAAAGCCGCCGTTTCTTCGGCGGGGTGCGTGTAAACATATCGTGATGTACTTGTATCTGCTTGCTACATGCAAAGATACAGAAAAAATGTGACTACGATGTAAGAAGACGGTTTACTCGAATGAGGAAGCATTCAATATATGACTGTAAAAACGAACCCGAAAGCCTATTTCTGCTTCCGGGTTCATCGAAATGTTGTATAAGTTTAATGGAGAATCTATTTCGGCATCTGTTGCACCACCTTTCCTTGAAGGAGTTTGCCATTTACTTTCTTGTTGCGCTTGATGCCGTCAGCACCCCAAGTTCCCCATTGCTTGAAGAAGAAAGGAATGTGCTGCGCATCTGCTTGCTCCTTGATGTTGAACACCCACGATTCCTGCATAGGTCGAGCCTGATTTCCACTTTCTCCGCCAACTATTACCCAGTTGATGCCGGTTAGATCAATCTGGCCGAGGTCTGAAAGAAGCGGCTCGCAAGACAAGAACTTCACTTTTGCCGGGAGATTCCGCAAGCAGTCAATTCTCGACTTCCTCTTGTCGGTTTCAACGGTCACTCCAAGCCAGACATTTGAAGGGATTGAGCGCGTAGAGAAGTATTCCTGCATCCTGTCGGCTCTCTTTGTCAATATCTGGTATTTGTGGCGAGGTGTCTTGCGTATTGTCATCATCACCTTGTCAACGAACTCGAAAGGGACATCCTTGTGGAAGAGGTCGCTCATCGAGCAAACGAATATCGTGGCTGGCTTATACCATTTAAGCGGTTCATTAAGACTGTCAGGATGAAGTGTCAAGGCAAAGCCGTTGGTATATTTGGGATTACCCATTGCGCATAGCCTGCGGGACATATTCTCTGCGTAGCAATGTTCGCAGCCTTCGGACATCTTGTTGCAGCCCGTGACCGGGTTCCAAGTCTTTTCAGTCCATTCTATTTTAGTTGTTCTCATACTGTTTCAATTTCATAGTAGCCTTTACTACCAGGCTTAATTTTGTGGATGTTTGCAGCTGATTCACTAAATGTGCCTTTGATTGTTATTTTACCCTCTTGTTTGAGTTCTTTTGCTACTTCAACAAAAAGTGTAGGAAGGCAACCATTCTTTAACGTGTATTTCAGACCTACAGCATTATTCTTTATCTTTCCAGCCAAAATCTTCTCTCTCAAATCTTGTTTCATCTTAACTTTTCTTGATGATTGGCTCTCATCGTAGAACAATGATCCGACCTCATAGTCATTATCAATGTTGCAGTTGGAGTCTCCTGAGAGAGGGTCTTCATCCCAGCATGCTTTTAGGAATTTTTCCATTCCAAGTGAGTGGCTGGTTCCAAATATAAGCCCATAATAGTTTGAAACCTTTTGTATGGTGAAGCTGTGAAGGTAGTACTCTTTACCAGATGGTATAAGATTCTCAAAATATTCCTTAATTATCCTGTGGCATTCTTCCGGTCGTGAGTTATCGAAGTCAATTTTGTTTACATCAAAATAATTCTTTACCGCATCCATCTCTTGGAATCTTTTGATGGTCTGGCTCGATATAAAGAAGATAAAGTCAGTCTTGGGACTTGAAACCAACATCTTAAAAATATCTTCAGTGACCTCCTTGATGCCATACTGGTCCATTAGGACAAACTTGCCAGTATCATTTCTTTGAAGAATATTGTTGATAACTGGTGAACTTATCAATGACTGAAACGGTTTGTTATACAGTTTCAGGTTACTTAGAATCGGACAAGAAGCACAATGATTCTCAAACTGGCATGTGATCAAGAATTGCTTTGCGTTTTCTTGAAGCTCTGCAAATTTTTTCTTCTTGAGTTCATTAAAGCAGAAGTATATCTGCTTTGTATAGCCAGGCGACTGAATGCGCTTGCAGTGACATCTGTTAACGCCTCTTGCTTCATCAAGAAGGATGATTGGCGATCCTTGATTTTTGGCAGAGTCATACCCGCTGCCAGCGAACATGTCAAACACACAAACATACTTCGTGAAAGGGTCATGAACAAAGACAGGATACCACTCCCGGAAGCACTTTCTAAATATGTCAAGTTTTAACAGCGTACCTTCATCAAAAGGTTTGCTATTGATGTTTTTTGCCATAAAATTGGGGCTTGAGGTAAGTAAGCTCAAAGCAATTGACAAAGTTAGCATTTTAATTTTGAACATAGCTTAATCTGTTACGAGTTAATCTTTTCTGATATTGTTGTATCTCATTATTACTGAGCCTTTCCTCTCACTTCACTTTCCTGTAACTCCCGAATCCCACCTTTTCGACGCGGCCGGACTTAACCAGCGCGGAGACATAGTTGTCGGCGGAGCTACGGACGAGGTTGAGCTGGGCGCAGACGGAGAAGGCGTCGGCGCGGCGGGGACGCTCGCGGCGCGTTCGCGGGCGATTCCGTCGAGCACCTCCATGACGAGGGAGCGGCGGAAGTCTATGAGGTCGGACGCTTTTATCGATAGCGTGATGTCGGGGCATTTCTGCGCCAGTTCGAGGTTTGATACTTCCATGATGTCTGTGTTTTGGAAGTCTGGCCTCTCGGTGCGCCTTGCTGGCGGGCGCACTTGTTTGGCCTCGGGATTCCGGCAGAGCCAGCATTCTTATCCTGTCGAATCCGAGGCGCAAGGTAGGTGTGTAAATTCAACAGAGCAAAACACTTTTGCAACATTATTTCAACAAAAATAACCGACTGGTTTTCGTCGGTTGCGTGTGGGGCGTGTTGGGTTTTGTTGAACTCTGCGGGATTCTGTTGAATCGTGTTGAAGTTCTGTTGGATTTCTGTTTAGGTTTTGTTGAAGTCTTTCGCTTGGAGGTGTCTTCGAGGAGGATGGCGACGAACTCGCGGGCGTCGTTTTTCTTCTCGCTGCTGGAGCTGTCGTAGCGGAATGAGCCGAGGTGGGTGGTGTCGAATCGTGCTGCGTAGAAGTCGCGCTTGATTGGCTCGAATTTCTTGCCGTACTTGTCGAGGATGCAGCCTTCGTCGAGCAGGGTCGTAAGGAGTTGACCACGGAGTGAGGTCCATGATGGGCCTGTAGCTTTTGACTACTTGCATACGATATACGCCACGGACTTTCTCGACCTCGTAGAACTGGTGTTCGTTGCGGCAGAAGTTGGTGAAGTCGAGGAGTGTCTCGCGGGTCATGGTTTCGATGTCGAACTTGTTGCGGGAATATGCTTCGTAGCGAGTGAGTTTTCCGAAGAGGTTGCGGATTTGCCGCTTGCGGGCATCGGAAATCTTGTGGGAATCCTTGAAGAGTTCTCCAAGTTGGAAGAAGCTGGGCTTGTCGGTCTTCTTGATGAACTTGTCGGGAAAGAGGAGCTGGTCGATGGTCTCTTGCGCCCATTCCTGATAGAAGTTTGAGATTGCCGTCTTGTTGCTTTCTTCGATGACATGGCCGACGATGCGGTCGAGGTCTGCTTTCGCCCTGTGGGCATCGCGGACTTCTTCTGTCATTATGCGGTTCTTGATGACCACCTGGCCATCTGCGAAAAACTTGGGGAAGATGAAAATGTGGGTGTGTGCGCGGAGGGCTACTTCGCGGGTGTTGCGGTAGCGGAGGAGGACTTCTGATTTGCCGGTGTCTTTGCTCGTCCGGCTGGAGAGAGACAGTGTGATTGTTGCCATAGCTCTACAAAAAATTACGTTACAAAATTAGTTTTGACGGGGACAAAGTAAAATTGCCCTGTCCCCCTAAAAATTGTTCGGAAATCTTTGTGGCTTTCGATTACTGGTTTATAGTCTTATAAATCAACTATTTAGCTAAGAATCTATAATGATTTGTTTCATTTCGTTTCTCGCTATTTCGAATATTTTTTCCTATATTTGCAGAAACAGGAAGGGTTCCGCCGGAAAAGGGCGGGACTCCGTTTTAATATTATGGTCCCGAAAAGGGAGGGCGGAGGGCAATGGCCGCTTGTTTATTTTAGTAAATTGTTTGTCTGCACGTGATTGCCCGCTTGTGGACAGGAAAGAGCATTGGAAAACAGATTGTTGCGTGGCCTGTGACGAAGAGCCGGGCCGGGCGGTCCGTTTTCTTTGATGAAGACAAAGTAAAAATAATAACTGGTTTCATTATGGCTGAAATTCATTATATGACCCAAGAAGGGTTGGATAAGCTGAAGAAGGACCTCGCCGACGCGTTGGCGCAGCGTCCGGTGATCTCCGCCGCGATCGGGGAGGCAAGGGAAAAGGGTGACCTTTCCGAGAATGCTGAATATGACGCTGCCCGTGACGCTCAGGGGCTGCTGGAGGTGAAGATTGCGAAGCTCAAGGACCTCGTGGCAAACGCGAAGGTTATCGACGAGTCCAAGATCGGCACGGACAAGGTGCAGATAATGAACAAGGTAAAAGTGGAGAACATCGCCGCCAAACAGGTGATGGAGTTCACCATCGTCGGCGAGACCGAGGCCGATTTCGCCCACGGGAAGCTCGCTTCCACAACGCCTATCGCAAAGGCTCTGATCGGGCACTCGAAGGGTGAGATTGTGGACGCCAAGGTGCCGTCCGGCATAATCAAGTTCAAAATCCTCGACATCACACTCTAAGACGATGGCTACGATATTCACGAAAATCGCAAAAGGGGAGATTCCTTCATTCAAGGTGGCCGAGAACGATGAGTTCTATGCCTTTCTGGACATAAGCCCTCTTGCGAAAGGGCATACTCTTGTCATTCCTAAGAACGTTGAGGATGACTACATCTTCCATCTGGACGAGAAGACCTACGAAGGGCTGTGGGCGTTTGCCCGCAAGGTGGCGATCGCCATCAAGGCCGCCGTGCCTTGCCAGCGTGTGGGAGTCTGCGTGCTCGGAATGGAAGTGCCTCACACTCACATTCATCTGGTTCCGCTCCAGACCGAGGCTGACATGGACATCAAGAAAAAACGCTTGGAGATCTCGCCTGAGGAAAACAAAGCGATCGCCGAAGCTATATTCAATGAATATGAAAAATTGTAGAAACCTACTTCTCGCGGCAGCCGTTCTGGTCGCCGCCTCTTCGTGCTCGGACAAGGTTCAGGTCAAGGGTACGCTTGCCGGTGCGCCTGACACCCAAGTCGTTGTGAAACAGCTGTCCGGAAGCACGCTGGTGACCTTGGATACCCTCAAGACGGACGCTTCGGGAGCATATTCCTGCAAGATTGATGTGCTTAAGGGGCAGCCGCAGTTCGTTTACCTTTTCAAAGGGGACACCAAGATCGCGTCGCTACTTCTCCAGAAGGGGGACAAGGTGAAGGTCGCTTCCGACACCCTTGGGAAATATTCCGTCGAAGGTTCGGAGGAGAGCGAGAAACTGCGTCAGGTCGAGGAGGATTTCGCCGCGTTTATGGACAGGTTCACGGCTGACGCCGCCGCAGGCGACAATGCGGCTGCCTCGAAGGATTACATCGACTACTACCGCAGCCGCACCAGGTACATCATGGAGAACTCGAAGTCCCTGACGGCGATCCCCGTCTTGTACCAGAAGATCAACGATGGTTTCCCGGTGTTCAGCCAGGCTACCGATGCCATTCTGTTTCAGAATGTTCACGATTCTCTGATGACTGTCTATCCGGAGTCCAAGTATTTGGAGGCTCTCAAGAAAGAGGCCGAGAAGAGATTCAACATATTCAATCTCAGCCAGAGGGTTCAGAATGCGCGGGAGTCTTCATACCCTGATTTGAACCTTCCTTCGGTTGACGGTACCAAGGTGAAACTCAGCGAGGTCGCTTCGAAGGCTGTGCTAGTCTATTTCTGGCAGGCCGCCGACGCCGCGCAGAAGATGTTCAACCAGGACGTGCTGATGCCGCTTTACAAGGAATATCACCCTAAGGGGCTGGAGATATACTCAGTGTCCCTTGACACCGACAAGGGTGTCTGGGCGAGTGCCGTTAAGAGCCAGAACCTGCCTTGGATCAATGTCTGCGATGGTTTGGGTGCCGCTTCTCAGGCTGCGGTACTGTACAACATAAGTCGTGGCCTTCCTGTCGCCTATCTGATTGTTGACGGAAACCTGGCACCGGATGTCATCAAGAGTGCCAATGATTTGCGCAAGGCTGTCGCATCGAAACTTTAATTATGGAACGTAAGACGAGAGTAAGATTCGCGCCGTCACCGACCGGTCCGCTGCATATGGGCGGAGTCCGCACGGCTCTCTATAACTACCTCTATGCCAAGCAGCGCGGAGGTGATTTCATCATCAGGATCGAGGACACCGACTCCCACAGGTTCGTGCATGGAGCCGAGGAATATATCATCGAGGCCCTGAACTGGTGCGGAATCATTCCTGACGAAGGTGTGGACGAGAACGGAAAGGTTGTCGAGACCGCTTCCGAGCGTCATCCGCACGCTCCTTACCGCCAGAGTCAGAGGCGCGGAATATACCGTAAGTATGCCGAGCGGCTGATCGAGAACGGCTACGCCTACTATGCTTTCGACTCCTTCGAGGCTTTGGAAAAGGCCCGCGCTGAGGCTGAAGCCGCAGGTAAGACATTTATCTACAATCAGGTGACAAGGATGACGATGCGCAACTCGCTGACCCTCCCTGAGGATGAGGTCAAGCGGCTGCTTGAGGAGACTTCCGACTGGACCGTACGCTTCAAGATGCCGACCGACACGGTTGTCAAGATGGATGATCTGATCCGAGGTCACATCGAAGTGAACACCGACACCCTCGACGACAAGGTGCTCTGGAAGAGGGCCGATGAACTGCCTACCTACCATCTTGCCAACATCGTGGACGATCACCTGATGGAGATCACCGAGGTCATCCGTGGAGAGGAATGGCTTCCGTCCCTGCCGCTCCACTATATGCTCTACAAGGCTTTCGGCTGGGAGGACACGATGCCTCGCTTCGCTCATCTGTCACTGCTTTTGAAGCCGGACGGGAAGGGCAAACTGAGCAAGCGTGACGGCGACAAGCTCGGTTTCCCTGTCTTCCCTCTTAAATGGGTGAACGCCCAAGGGGAGGTCTCCAGAGGCTACCGTGAGGACGGTTACTTCCCGGAGGCTTTCGTGAACCTGCTTGCGTTCCTCGGCTGGAACCCTGGCGACGACCGTGAGATGTTCACGATGGACGAGCTCATCAAGGCATTCTCCCTTGACCGCATCGTCAAGTCCGGCGCCCGCTTCAACCCGGAGAAAGCCCGCTGGTATAACAAGGAATATCTTCGCCTGAAATCTGACGATGAACTCACCGAGCTTTTCGTGCCGATTCTTGAGGAGCACGGAATGAAGGTTGTCGAATGCCCTCATCGCGCCAAGGCCGCAGGTGCTGAGGTAAATGCCTTGGGTGCTGATCTGAGCAAGCATATATTCACAAAAGGTTACGTTCAGAACGTCATCTCCTTCACCAAGGAGAGAGCCACGTTCGTGAAGGATTTCTGGACGATAGCTTCGTATCTTTTCGTTTCCCCTGAGGATTTTGAGAAGTATGGGATCAAGGCCGGCGCTGCCGTGGAGCCTCAGAGCAACGATCCTCGCCGTCAGGCCGATCCTCGCGCGAAGGTCTATGACGATGCCGCCACAGCGCCGTTCCTCGCCAAGGACGTTGACAAATTCTGGAAGCCTGAGAACGCAGAATATGTCGCCAAGGTCGCTTCCTTCATTGATGAATATGCCGGAGAATGGACAGTTCCCGCCTTCGAGAAGGCTCTTGAGGATTACATCCGTGGCAATGAATGGCCGATGGGCAAGGTGATGAACGCCACCCGTTTAGCCCTTGCCGGTGCCGCCAGCGGCCTCGGAATCGCCGACATAATCGTCCGCATAGGCAAGCCCGAGACCCTCGGCCGAATCGCCTACGCCACCAACCGTCTGGCGTAAGCATTGACTTTCCCCTCAATGAGGGGCGTTTTGTGATTTATTCCCTTAACTGATGATGATTTCGTTTGAGACCGTCACTCGTTGAGGGAATTTATTTTACGCCTTTTGGTGGATTCTCCTTCCTCAAGTTTCGGGATGAGGTGGATGTCCATGCCTGGGACGTTGTCCCGCATCATGGTGATCAGCATGTTGAACGCGTCCTCGGCGGTTTCTCGGGTGTTTTGGCTCAACTGGGTGATGGTCGGGGATGCGATGCGGTAGGTCTCACCGCCATCGAATCCGATGATGGCTATGTCTTCCGGGATTCTCATGCCCAGACGCTTTATCGCTTTGCTGGTGTGTAGGGCAAGGTAACCTCTCGGTACAAAAATAGCGTCTGTACCACGCTCCGAGGCTTCCTTTACGCATTTGTCCAGGGCTTCGGAGTCTTTCTCGTCAACGAAATTGACTCTTGTTATGTCCCCGAATCCCATTTCGGCCATGATTTTCTTGTAGCTTCTTTCCCTCATGTTAAGGGTGGAAAGCTTTACGTCGTTTGAGATCATTTCAAGATGCCTGTACCCGTTCTCCAAGAGATGGTTGATGCCCATGCGTATGGCCATGTCGTTGTCCAGAAGCACTCTGCCGACATTCTCAAGATCTGGAAGATCTCGGTTCATCAGCACTACCTTCATGCCAAGGGACATCGCTTTACGCAATTCATCCTCGCATCCATCGCACGGACTCAACAGAATTCCCTTCACCCCGTCAGCGTGGAAGACGTCAATCAGTTTCCCGATTTTGTCGATCCTGTCGTCTGAACTCCCGAACAAGACCGTATAGCCATTGTCGTAGGCGATGTTCTCTATGTGTCTGGATATGTCGGAGAAATAGTGGTTCGCGAGGTCTGGTGTGATTACCCCAATGGTTTTCTTGTAGCCTATGCGAAGAGCGGAGGCCGCTTTGTTCGGCGTATAGTTCAATCGTCTGACCACTTTCATGATCTCCTCTCTGGTTTTCGGATTGACGCCGTTTCTTCCGTTGAGGGTCATGGACACGAGCCCGACTGATACACCCGCCTCGCGGGCTATGTCCTTTATGGTGATTTTCTCCATTTCTTTTAATTTATCAGCGATGCCGACATAGACAACAGCTATGCAAATTTAATAATATTTTCGTCAAAAAGTTTTGAAACGATTCAAGATTTGCCTATATTTGCACCGTGTTTGAATCGGTTCAAATGACAAATGTCACAAAAATGAACGCTGAAGCCAAAATAGAAATGACCCAGGACGTGCCCGTGGTAGGAAATTATGACGTGGTTGTCTGCGGAGGAGGCCCCGCCGGATTCATCGCGGCGACAGCTTCGGCCAGAGAAGGTGCGAGAACGGCGATCATTGAGCAATATGGATTCTTTGGAGGGATGGCCACCGCCGGCTTCGTAAACCCGATAAGTGTGTTCTCGTACAACGGCGGACAAGTCACCGGTGGCATTCCGTGGGAATTCGTCAACCGGCTCAAGGACTGTGGAGGGGCGGAGATCGAAAGCCCGCTGGCCAACGTGGCCTTTGAACCGGAACACTACAAGCTGATCGCACAGAGAATGGTCCTGGAGGCCGGTGTCGACATATTCATGCACTCATACCTGAGAGGATGCGTGAAGGACGGGAACCGTGTGACGCACGTCATCATCGACAACAAGAACGGGGCGGAGGCCCTTGGAGCCAGGATATTCATTGACTGCACCGGTGACGCGGATCTTGCCGCAATGGCCGGAGTGCCGATGCTGGAGTCGGAAGGATGTGCGCTGCAGCCGCTCACGTCATATTTCATAATGGGTGGAGTGAATCTTGACACACCTATGATGCGAGAGGCCATCCACCACAACCGCCAAGGGGTAAACTGCCACTGCATTCCGGTGAGGGAAAAGCTTCTGGCAAGAAAGGACAAACTGAATATTCCTGGATTCGGTGGCCCATGGTTCTGCTCGACCTTGCGGCCGGGCGTTGTCACGGTGAACATCACGAGGACGGCCGGCAACGCCTGTGACAACCGTGAATATTCCCATGCCGAGTGTCGGCTCAGAGAAGACGCTTTCCGCATGGCTGCAATACTCAAAGAGAATGTGGAAGAGTTCAGGGACAGCTATTTGCTTGCTGTCTCCACCCAGGCCGGGGTCAGGGAGACAAGACGTATAAAGGGTGTTCACGTCCTTACGGGCGATGAATATCTTGACGCGACACGTTTCGAGGACAGTGTCTCAAGAGGCGCGCATCCTATCGACATACATGTGGCGAACGGAGAGAAACAGAACATAACGTTCCTCAAGGAACCGGCTTACGTGCCGTATAGATCTTTGATAGCGGATGATTTCCCGAACCTTATTGTCGCCGGACGTTGCATAAGCGCCGACAAGACCGCCTTCGCTTCGATTCGTGTTCAGGCGAGCTGCATGGACATGGGACAGGCGGCAGGGGTTGCCGCCGCGCAATGTTCATCGGCAGGAAAGGATGTGCAAGAGGTGAATATCCAAGCCCTTACATCACGTCTCCGCGAGATGGGGGCATGCATATAGAAGAAAACCACAGAGAATAACACTACTAATGGCAAATGGGAACACTTGACTATCTGGTCATATTGGCATACTTCATTGGACTTATCGCTGTCAGCGTGATAATGTCCAGGAAGATAAGAAGCTCCGAGGACATGTTCCTTGCCGGAAGGAACTCGTCGTGGTGGCTTTCGGGAATATCCTCGTACATGACGATCTTCTCCGCGAGCACATTCGTGGTCTGGGGAGGTGTCGCCTATAAATCCGGTCTCGTCGCCATCGTGGTCGCCAACTGTCTGGGGCTTGCCTCTTTCATCGTAGGAAAATGGATTTCAGGGAAATGGAGAAGCCTGAGGATCAAGTCGCCCGGCGAATTTCTGACAGTACGTTTCGGACATGGAACAGTAAGTTTCTATACGATCTCCGGCATCGTTGCCAGGGCTGCGCACACCGCTGTCGCCCTCTACGCCGTCGCGGTCGTCATGTGCACCCTGATAAAGGTTCCGGACGGGAGTTTACTGGCCTCGACCGGAATGCCCGGTGACAGTGCCGCCGGCTATCTAGGCATCTGGTGGGCTTTGCTTATCCTCGGAGCCATCGCGTTGATCTACACCGTCATGGGCGGATTCCTGGCGGTACTGATGACCGATGTGATCCAGTTCGGAGTACTGCTTTCCGTTGTCGTGTTCCTTATTCCGCTTTCGTTCCATGCGGTCGGCGGAGTCGGGAATTTCATTGACAGCGCCTCACGGATTCCCGGTTTCTTCTCGGGTTCGTCAGAAACGTACACTTGGGGCTGGCTCCTGCTCTGGGTGTTCCTCAACGTGGGAATGATAGGCGGCGACTGGCCGTTCGTGCAACGCTACATCAGTGTGCCTACAAGAAAAGACGCGCGCAAGAGCACCTACCTCATCGGCCTGCTGTATTTCCTGACCCCTGTCATCTGGTATCTCCCCACAATGATCTACCGCGTGATGGAACCTGGCATGGCGATGGATGTCGATGCCGCCACGATGACCTACAACGGAGAGCACGCCTATGTGAATATGAGCAAGCTGGTGCTGATGAGCGGAATGGTGGGCATGATGCTGGCGGCCATGCTCTCGGCCACGCTCAGCAATGTCTCCGGCATACTGAACGTCTATGCCAACGTCTTCACCTACGACATCTGGAAGCACAAGGATAAAAACAGGAACGCGGACGAACGGACGCTCATAAAGGTCGGGCGCACATTCACAGTGGTTTTCGGACTGGTGATCATCGGACTGTCGATGCTCATACCGTTCGCCGGCGGAGCCGAAAAAGTGGTCGTCACCCTGCTGACCATGATAATGTGCCCGCTCTACATCCCGTCAATCTGGGGACTTTTCTCCAGAAGGCTCACCGGCAACCAACTCATATCCGCCATGCTGGTGACATGGGCCATCGGCATCACGGCAAAACTTGCCGTACCAGCTTCGGTGATGAGCCAAAGCATGATAGAATCCATCTCCGGCTGTGTCCTGCCAGTGGTGATTCTGGCTGGAATGGAACTTTGGTCCAAGGCGAAAGGCATAACGGACAAAGGGTATGAGGCGACCTGCGAATATACAGACCCTCACGCTGACAGGGAACCTGACGAGCGCGCGAGGAAAAGCGTCAAGGCATATTCCTGCATGGCGGCCAACTGCTTTTGCCTGACACTGCTCGCCATTGCGGCCCTGCTTTTGGGGCTGCTGCTCACCGGCGATGCGAAAACAATGGAAGTCAAGAATATAGTAATATGTTTCATCGCTGCGATCTGCATTATTGACGGCGGTTACGCGGCATACAGAATTATCGGACATATAAAAGATGAGAAGTAAGTTATTCACAATAGCGGCACTCCTTTGCTGCACGGCGGCTTTCGCCCAGAACATTGACTGCGGCCTGTTCATGAGCAAAAGAGGGCGTGTAAGGCCTCAGCAGGGAATGGAAATCTACGGCAATCGGATCTTCTCCTGCGAAGACGGCGGACACGTCAACGTGTATGAATTCAAGGAAGCCCCAGACGGCGCTGATCCAGTGGCCGGTTTCGAGCTGGCTTCCTCAAGGGCGGACAACCATGTCAACAATGTGGAATTCGGGCCACGCCGGGCCAAGGGATCTCGTTTTCCATTATTGTACATCAGCAACGGCAAGGTCGGCAGCGAAATCGAGTGGTTGTGTTATGTCGAGCGGATCAAGTACCGGAGAGGAGTTTACTCTTCCGAGATAGTCCAGACGATAGAACTTGATGGAACAAGCTGGGACTCAAAGGGCTACATGCCCATATTCGGAGCCCCGAGCTGGCTCGTTGACCGGGAAAGAGGATTCCTCTGGGTGTTCTCCGCGGTCAAACGCACAACCTTCAAGGTGACTCCGGATCCGGCCGAAAACAGCTACATCGCCACCAAGTTCCGCATCCCTTCGCTCAAGGAGGGGACGAATGTTAGACTCGGTGTCGATGACATCCTCGGCCAGGTGATATTCCCATTCAATGCCTGGTTCACCCAAGCCGGCTGCATGAACGACGGAAAGATTTACTACGGCTTCGGAATAGGCGACTACGACCCGCACAGGCCATCCGTCATCAGCATCTATGACACCGACAGCGGCAAAATCGACGCGACATGGAATATGAACGCGCAGATTCCGTGCGAGATTGAAGACCTCGTCCTTAGGGACGGCCGCCTCTATGTAAACTGCAACAACAATCCCAAGCGGACGGAAAAGGATCCGCCGATATATGTAATAAAACTTTAGGACATAAAACACATAAGGTAATCTAAACGTTTGAATTAATGAACAGAAGAGATTTTCTGAAAAACAGCGGCATCATCGCCGCAGCGGCCACGCTTTCGCCGGTGATGACCGCATGCGGAAACGAAGCCTCTGATCTTGCCGGAATGAAGAATATTCCCGACGCTTACGAAACGGATTTGCTCGTGGTAGGAGGAGGCCCCGCAGGCTCCTGCGCGGCCGTCGCCGCCGCCAGAATGGGAGTCAAGACCATCATCATTGACAGCGGAAACTGCTTGGGAGGCATGGCCACAAAAGGCCTCGTGGGGCCTTTCATGACCTGCTACGACCGTTACGGTGAACAAATGATCATCAAGGGTATTTTCGGCGAGATTGTCGACAGACTGGTCGAGAAGAACTGGGCGATACATCCGGAACATGTCAGATGGGAAAGCCCTTACACCGCCTGGATAAAGGCCGGACACGACCACGTCACTCCTTTCGACCCCGAGGGGCTGAAAGTCATCCTTGAGACCATGTGCGGAGAGGCCGGAGTGAAGATACTCTACCACACAAATTTCGTGGAGACAATAATGAATGGCAACGCTGCGGCCGGAGCTGTCGTGCTTCAGAAGCAGGGTCTGAGAAAGATACACGCCCGCATGGTCATCGATGCGACCGGTGACGGGGATGTCGCTGTCAGCGCCGGATCTCCGTTCTCGATGGGATGCAAGGAAAGAGGCGGCAAGATCCAGCCGGCCAGTCTCTTCCTCAGGATAAACAATGTGGATTCCAAGAAGCTTGAGGCCGATGTTTACAAGCATCTGCCAGAGTTCAAGAGAGTCAACAATGTCAGTTACCGTGCCTTACACTGGAATGTGGCGCAGGCTGAGGCCAACGGAGAATGGGATATTGACCGCAAGAGCGTGAACCTGTTCAAGAGTGTCGGCCGGGACGAGTGGGTGATCAACAGCACCCGCATCAAGAACATCGATTCGACAGATTCCGAAAGCCTTACAGGAGGTGAGATCGAAGGGCGGCGTCAGGTCCAGGAGCTGATGAACTTCTTCCGCAAGTATGTGGCCGGTTGCGAGAACGCCACGCTCATGTGCTCCGCTTCGACATTGGGAATCAGGGAGTCACGCCATATTGAAGGAGAATATATTCTTAAGGCAGAGGATCTGGTCAATGGTGTCGTTCCGGAGGACAGCATCCTTCTTGCATCTAATTCAGTTGATGTGCATGGAGGTGGGGCGACCTCCAACTCTTCTGTTTACACCACGATCAACGCTCCTTGGTACGGAGTGCCATACCGTTGTCTCCTTCCGTTGGGTGCGGAGAATCTGCTTCTTGCCGGAAGATGCCTCTCGGCCAATTCAGACGCGGCCGGCGCAGTCCGTGTCATGCCTCCTGTGATGGCCATGGGCCATGCTGCAGGTGTCGCCGCCGCCCTTGCCCTGAAAGGAGGAATCTCCCCGCGCGGACTGGGCGCTGAAGACCTCAGGACTGAACTCAAGAAACAAAACGCATTCTTATAATAATCCGATAGTTATGAATCTAAAACGACTCACTGCAGGTATTTTGGCCATGCTGGCCATAGCGGCCTGCAAGGAAGAGACTCCTTACATGGAGCTTTCCCAAAAGAAGTTCACGATCGGTGAAGAGGGAGGCCGTATCAACGTGGAGTTGAAAGCCAACGTCTATTACCGTGTCGTGAACGAGAACGACTTCGTGACAATATCCGCCGAAGGAAACGACGCGGAGACAGCCAACTACATCATCGATGTGAAAGCCAACGAGAACATCGACGCGCGCAAAGCCCGCATCAAATTCATTGGTGACCGTGTCACCCCGCTTGCCCTCGATATCACACAAAAAGGAAAAGTGCCTGTTGGTGTTGATGTCAGCGAACTGAACGTAAGTTTCTCGGCCACCTCCGCTGAGTTCAGAGTCCTGGGCGACAAGGAATGGACCGCCACCTGCGACAATCCTGATTTTGTTCTGAGCAAGACCTCGGGCGTGGGTGAGTCCAAAGTGGAGGTCACTTTCCCGGCCAACACAAAGGAAGCCCCTGTGACAGCAGTGGTCACAGTCACCATTGGCGGCCAGGACTACACTCTCACAATCACACAAGAGGCGGCTCCAGCAAAGGAAAGAACCGACCTTGGCGCGGACGGAACCTCCAATTGCTACATAGTCAGCAAGCCTGGCTACTACAAGTTCAAGGCTACTGTCCGTGGCAACGGAACGCTTCCGGAGAGCTGCGATGGTGAGATCACCGTCTCTATTACTCCGGACCACGCCGATGTTCTTTGGTGCACCTACAACACCATGACGGCTCCGACGGCAGCGGCGGAGATTATCCCGGCTGTGGCATTGAACGGAGACTACATCGAGTTCGAGACTCCAATGAACGACATCACTCCGGCCAATGCGATCATCGCGGCATACGCTGCTGACAACACCATCCTCTGGACATGGCATATTTGGTTCACCGACGAGCCTGCTGTGTCTGACTTGGGAGGGACAGTCTGGATGGACCGCAACCTCGGCGCGACCTGTCCTAACATCGCCGGTGACACTCGCAGCGGTGGTTTCCTCTATCAGTGGGGAAGAAAAGACCCTATGCGCGGTGCCGGCAACACATCAGCCGATTTCATCGCCACCACCCCTGAACTCACGGAAGAACAGGCCGAAGTCAAGGTGGACGAGGCAACCGGTACCATCGCGGCCAGCATTAAGAACCCAAGGCCGTTCATCAACACATTCCCTGACGGTGCGGGTCCTAAGGACTGGATATTCACGGCCGACCACAACGACAGATGGCAGGATGCACGGAAAACCATGTTTGACCCGTGTCCGGCAGGCTACAAGGTTCCAAGCAAAGCACAGTGGTGCGCGTTCGCGGAGGCCGGAGGACTTCCGGCAGGGTCAACGAAATACAGCAAGAATCCTGACGCCAAGGCGGCATATCAGGCTGAGACCCTTCAGTTCGCGACAGCGGCGTGGAGCCTTCCTATCGCTGGTATGCTCAGCTACAACAACGGCTGCGCTCTCACTGACTTCGGTGTGGCCGCAAGGTACGAAAGCAGCACCGCGGAGGCCTCTCCATCCGCGCTTTACCTTAATGCCAACGCTTCAGCCAGCAACTTCAGCAACAAGGCCACACGCGGTCACGCCGGTGCGGTACGTTGTGTAAAAGAATAAAAACAGACAAGATATGAAGAATAAGATTATCAGTATATTATGTGCGATGGCGATCAGCCTTACGGCTTTTGCCCAGACCAATGTCAAAGGTGTCGTAACAGACAAGAACGGGGAGGCTGTCACAGGTGCCATGGTTCTTAACAAGGACAATGGCAAATGGGCTGTGACCGACGCGGCCGGAGCGTTTGAGCTCGAAGGTGCGGAGAAAGGCCAGAATCTTGAAATCACCTGTATGGGCTACGTGGACTTTACTGTCAGCTACAAGGGAGAGGCCACTCTGAACATCATTCTTCAGGACGATGCGCTCCAGCTTGAGGAAACCGTGGTCATCGGCTATGGATCGGTCAGGAAGAAGGATCTCACAGGTTCTGTAGGTGTGCTGAACAGCCAGCTCATCGAGCAACAGAGCACGGCTCAGCTCTCGCAGAGTCTTCAGGGTACCATCCCCGGTCTTCAGGTGACAAGGTCCAGTTCGATGCCGGGAGCCAGCGCGTCTCTCCAGATTCGTGGAGTGACAAGCATCAACGGCTCGTCTCCGCTCATACTCGTGGATGGAATGGCCGTGAGCAGCATTGACAACGTTGCCAGCGATGATGTCGAGCAGATCACAGTCCTCAAGGATGCTGCTTCTGCCTCCATCTACGGAGCGCGCGCGGCTGCGGGAGTGATTCTCATCACCACAAAGTCTGCGAAAGAAGGACAGCTCTCCATCGACTACAAAGGGGAATATTCAATGGTCACGGCGACCGAATGGGCGGACTACCTCAACGATCCGTACAACTACATGACCATGTTCAACGAGTACAAATGGAACGATGCAGGTTGCCCGGAGGGTGCGGACTATCAAGTCTATACCAAGGATCTGATCGAGAACTACGCCCGGAAGAACGCCAACGACCCGATCGAGTACCCTGACTTCGATTGGAAATCAGCCATCATCAAGAACTCCGCCAGCGCCCACAGCCACAATGTGACCCTTTCCTACGGCAACAAGGTCGTAAAGACACGGGCATCTGTGGGTTACCAAAGCACCGACGCCCTCTACGAAGGATCCAACTACGAGAGGTTCAACGCTCGTGTAAGAAACAGCGTCAACATCACCAAGAGCCTCAGCGCTGACATTGACTTCGCTTTCAGGCACAGCGTGAAGACCGACCCTACAATCACTCCGCTCCAAGCGGCCAACATGTATCCGAATGTCTATCTCGGACTCTACCCTGACGGACGGGTCGGACCGGGCAAGACCGGCTCAAACACTCTCGGCATTCTTAAGGAAGGCGGGAGCAAGACCAACCGCGGCGACTACATCAACGCAAGGTTCGCCCTCACCTGGAAGCCTCTGGAAGACCTCAGCATCACGGGAAGCTACAAGCCGACATGGCAGATGACCAAGACCAAGACCTTCAGCAAGGCCGTGCCATACTATGACGCCTACGACACAGACATCATTCTCGGCTACCTGAGCGGCCACGCTACCAACGACCTGACCGAGGTACGCAACGACGCGAACTCTTACGAGCTTTCGTTCATCGCCAACTACGACAAGAGCTTCGCTGACTCGCATAACTTCAACGCTATGCTTGGTTACGAGGAATATTACTACTACCATGAGGCATTGGAGGCGTCAAGCACCAGTATGGCTCTCGGAGACTTCCCTTACCTTGACCTTGCCAACAAGGATAACCTTGGAGTGAAAGGCAACGCCTACGAGAACGGCTACCGTTCAGTGTTCGGACGTGTGATGTACAACTACAAGAACCGTTACTACGTTCAGGCCAACCTGCGCGCTGACGGATCAAGCCGTTTCGCCAAAGGCCATCGATGGGGTTGGTTCCCTTCCGCATCCATCGGTTGGGTAATGTCAAACGAGAGCTGGATGCAGGATATCGATCCTGTCACTTATCTGAAGCTCCGCGCGTCCATCGGTACCCTTGGCAACGAAAGGATCGGAAACTACCCTTGGCAGACCAGCGTTTCCTTCAACAACGCCCTTTTCGTGGACAGCACCGGGAAGGCCATCACTTCACAGATGACTGCCGCCCAAGTGGACCTCGCGGTGAAGGACATAACCTGGGAGACAACCTGGACCTACGACTTAGGATTCGACATGAACTTCCTGCGCGACAGGCTCAGTCTCAGCGCTGACTACTATTACAAAGAAACCAAGGACATGCTTCTGAGCGTCGAGATCCCTGGCTTTACAGGCTATGGCAACCCGACCAAGAATGTCGGGACCATGCACACCAACGGATGGGAGGTAAAGATTGACTGGCGTGACAAGGTGGGTGATTTCACCTATGGGGTCGGATTCAACATCTCTGACGCGAAATCCATCATGGGAGACCTCGGCGGAAAGGTCGTTCTCGGAGACACCATCATAAAGGAAGGTGAGGAGTACCATGCCTGGTACGGCTACAAATCCAACGGCATCATCCGCAACCAGGAACAGTTAGCCAACGCGGCAAACCAGCTCATCGCGACCGTCGGTCAAGGTGACATTGAATATATCGACCTCGGAGGCAACAAGTACACGGACGCCGACGGAGTTGAGCACAACGACCCGGACGGCAAGATCTCCGCTGACTACGACAAGACAATCCTCGGTAGTTCGCTGCCTCATTTCATTTTCGGTGGTTACCTGAACCTCGGCTGGAAAGGCCTGAATCTCGGAGTTATGTTCAACGGTGTGGGCAAGCAGAATGTCAGGGTGGCCGAGTATATGGTTCGTCCTTTCGCCTCCCAGTGGCTTTCAGCTCCTTCAATACTGAAAAACAAAGACGGTTCACGCAACTACTGGAGCGTCTATAATACAGAAGAGGAAAACGCAAGGGCGAAGTACCCTCGCCTGAGCTACACCAGCGCGGAAAAGAACAACTACCAGATGTCTGATTTCTGGCTGATGAACGGTGCCTATTTCCGTGTCAAGAACATCAACCTCAGCTACACAGTCCCTTCCGAGCCTCTCAAGAAGGCAAACATCAAGGGACTTAGATTCTACCTCAATGTCGACGACCCGTTCTGCTTCGACAGCTACCTCAAGGGATGGGACCCTGAGCAGACGACCAATTCCTACATCGCAAGAACTTTCACACTCGGTGTTGACATCAAATTCTAATGAATATGAAAAAGTACATAAATACAATATCGGCCGCTTTGCTGATCCTGTGCTTCGCTTCTTCCTGCGTCGATCTCAACATGAACCCGCCATCTGAAGCGTCAAGCGAAAACTGGTATAAGAACGCCGATCAGATCACAATGTCTCTTAACGATCTCTACCGCAAGGCTTTCTACGGAATGGAATCAGAGTACTGGACCGACAGGAGGACCGATGACTGGGCGCAGAGAGACTACACCTACGAACTCGTCAACGGTAGCGCCACATCCGCGACATCCACTTTCGAGACATACTGGGATAACACCTACAAGGCCATCAGCCGTGCGATCCGCGTGATCGAATCAATCGAGAGGCTTGGTGACGGCGATGCCTACGCGGCCCTCAAGGCAGAGGCATATTTCTTCAGAGCCTACATGTACGCTCGTCTGGTCATCTGCTGGGGAGATGCTCCGTTCTACACAAGTTCAATCACTGTCGAAGAAGCCTACGACATGGGCCGAACCGACAAGGAAATCATAAAGAAGCAGGTAATGGAGGACTTCGACGCCGCCATCACCGGTCTTCCTGAACAAAACGCCAACGGCGGAGTGATCCGCGTTGACAAGGGCACGGCTATGGCCTGCAAGGCAAGGGTGGCTCTTGCATGGGGCGACTACGAGACCTGCGCCGAGCTCTGCAAGGAGATCATGGACATGAAGACCTATAGCCTCTATGAGGATTACGGCCAGCTTTTCAGAGAGAAGGCCTACACCTGCGAGACAATCTGGGCTCTGCCTAACTCATACGCATACGAACAGACACAGGCCATAAAATCTTTCGTCAGTCGTACAGCCGGTGGAAACATAACTGCTCAGCCTTCATGGGACCTGCTCGCGGCATACGAGTGCACTGACGGAAAAGTCATCGACGAATCCCCTCTGTTCGATCCGCACGACCCATTCAAGAACAGGGACCCACGCTGCGCCGAGACATTCGTCGTTCCTGGAACAACCATCTACGGGGTCGTCTTTGACCCTCATCCCGACACAAAGACCGTCCTCAAGGATGGTGTGGAAGTCGAGAACAAGGACAACAAGACCTCGAAGAATCCCTATGCCGCCTTCAATGGCTGCTGCCTACGCAAAGGTGCCCAAGAAGAGTGGAAGGTCGGCCAGTACAATGAGAATCCTCTGATCATCATCCGCTATGCCGATGTGCTGCTGATGTACGCCGAGTCGCTCATCGAACTGGACAGGATTGACGACAGCGTCCTCAACGCCATCAACGATGTACGCGCAAGAGCCTATGGCGTGAAACGTGACGACACCGGTTCCTATCCTGCTGTCACCACCAAGGACCAGACCGAACTCCGTCGTGTTCTCCGCAGGGAACGCCGTGTTGAATTCGCATGGGAGGGCAGACGCTTCTTCGACCTCAAGAGATGGGGCTGGCTTGAAAAGGCTTACAGCCACCACTACTATGGTCTGCTCAACGCCCAGAACATCAAAAAATACATCGCGGACGGCAACTGGTTCTGGCCATACACTCCTGACATCGACGAGGACGGATTCGCTGACTTCACAAAAATGGAAGATGAGAAACTCATTGTCAGATACGGTCTGCACCAGTACGACCCTAAATGCGAGCTCTTCCCTATTCCGAACTCAGAGATGCTGATCAACAAGAAACTTGTACAGAATCCAGGCTATTAGCAGGTTATGTCTGTTGACGAAATACTCTTAAGAAGCCGTTTCACCCCCCTGCGTAACATTCTCTGCTACGATGTCTTTGACAGGGGGTTCAACGGCTGGATGACATTGATGCCCAACTTCACGGAACATCCTGACTTTGATGTGCCTCCGACTCTGGTTGACAAGACCCAATGGCCACCGGTGATGCTCAGCAGCGCCACCTTCCGCTATCCGGGCACTCATGGATCCATGTCAGGCACATACAGTCTGAAACTCTCCACTCGTCCGGTCGCGGCTCCCTACACCGAGAAGCCGGCTCCGGGAAGCCTCGGACACGCCATCAAGAGGTTGTCTTTCTGGCGTCCGGGCTCCCGTTATCTCCAGATCGAGTGTTGGTTCAGCTACACGGCTGAGCAGGACAAGGTTGATGATGACGACAGACCACAACCAGGGCTCCACGAAAGTTCCATACGGGATTTCGGCATGGGGTTCGATATTCAGGAAGGCGGCAGACGCTACCATGTAGGGATGCGTTATCTCAACGCCGTTGACGGCAAGATGATTCAGAAATGGCAGATCGAGAACGCCTCCGAAGGCACCGACAAGGACTGGGCTTTCGGTCTGGACGGTGACTGGTGCGTGAGAGGTGTGGATCCATGGTGGTTCGGACGGCGTTATCCTGACGGCAGCCACGATGGCTTCCAATGGGTACCTGACGGCCATCAGAAACTCGTTTACAATGAGACGGACTGCAAACTGAACTGGCAGTATATGCGTCTTCTGGTGGACACCCAAAAACGGGAATATGCCGAGATGCAGTGTCAGGACCGGATCTGGGATCTGCGTGGCACAGCCTGCCACTGTGTTGATGGTTATAACAGGATAGACAACATCATCAACCCGCTGTTCTGGGTCGGAACCGACACGGCACGCCGGGTGTTCCTCTATGTGGACTCCGTAGTAATATCACAAGAATGAAGACTTTCAACGACTCACATCTCGAAGTGAAGAAACGGTTCGACGGGAAATTCGAGACTCATCCCTACGAAGCCGGCTGGGCTGACGAAGCCATATTCTACATCATGGTGGAAGACATCGAACAGCGCGGCGACAATGTGTCCGAAAGCGAACCGTGTCTGAAAGCGCATGTCCAACTGTCGCAGGATGGCGTCCACTGGGCCGATGACAACACGCCGGAAGCGGTCATCCGTGGCAAAGGCCTGCATATTGTCAAAGTCGCTCCCGACTTCGGGAACTACATCAGACTTCGCGCGGAGGTCAGCGGAGGCAGCATGCGGCTCAATCTTCACATCGCCTGCAAAGGCTGATACCGAAAAACAATCAATCTGGCAAATTAACATCAGTGAATATATGAACAGAAAATCACTTATAATCTCTGTCGCCGCCATGATGGCGGCAGTTTCGGCCTGTGGGGAAAAAGAACCACAGAAACCGACAATAGTCCAGCCGGGCGGGGGTGAAGACACGTCCATTAAAGTCGGGGAGATTCTTCCGGCCTGGCAGGAAGGCGAGATGGACATTCATTTCATAAACACGACTACCGGAGAGTCCGCTTTCGTCATTATGCCTGACGGCACCCAGCTTCTGATCGACGCCGCAAGTTCTCTTGTCAAGACCAATTCCGACGGGAACACGACAAACACAGGGATCCGCAGCCGATGGGATCCGACAGCCACCGGTACACGAGGTTCCCAGATCATTTCGCAATACCTGAAGAAATGCATGGTCTGGACCGGCAACAGCACCATTGACTACGTTGTCATGTCGCATCTGCACAATGACCACATGGGAGACTGCAGCTCATCCCTTCCGATGTCCGCCAACGACTCCTACAGACTCAACGGGCTGACTGAAATCCTTGATGATTTCAAGGTAAGCCGAATTATTGACAGAGGATGGCCTGATTACGACTATCCGTTTGATATGTTGAACCTTGCCAGCAACAAGGGCACGATCCAGAATTATGTGAAGGCTGTCAAGTGGCACATCGCCCACAGTGGTTTGAAGGCGGAGATCTTCAAGGCTGGTTCGGCGAGCCAGATCGTCCCTATGTCTTCCAAGTACGACGTCAGGGTCCAGAACATCGCGGTCAACGGCGAGATCTGGACAGGGAATGGCACAGAGACCAAGATGACATTCCCGGAGAAGAAGGACATCGTGGTGGCCAATCCGGCCAAGGTGACGGGCACCGACAAGTGCCCGGCCGAGAACATCTGCAGCGCGGTCATGAGGATCTCGTACGGTAAGTTCGATTATTTCGCCGGAGCGGATCTCCAGTACAACAATCGCTCGAATTTCGCATGGAAAGACGCCGAGCTTCCTTGCGCCAAAGCCGCCGGAATGGTCGAGGTGATGAAGGCCGACCATCATGGCTCTGCCGCAACCAATCAGGCCGCTGCCTTGAAAGTGCTCAACCCTCAGGCTATCATCGTGAATTCATGGGTGGACTGTCATCCACGTACAAGCATCATCGCCGAGATGGAGAGCGCGCTGCCAAAGGTTGACATATTCATCACTAATTTCTGGCAGGGCGACCGCCCTTCCGGAGTGGATGATAAAGTCACTCCAAAAGAGGCCGCCAGTGTGAAAGGTTATGACGGAAATATCGTCGTCCGTGTTGTGGATGGCGGAAATAAATACTATATTGTCACAACGTCCGATTCGGATGGAAAGATGACGGTAAAGAAAGTATCCGGGCCTTACACGAGCAGGTAATGAAAAAGTAATCGGAACAGATGGGACTTCCTTGTATTCCCATCATGAAAACGTCTCTGTGACGATACTATAGAAACTCGGTTTTTAAGAAATCGCTTTGTCCGGTGAAAGACCCTTTCGCCGGACATTTTGCTAATATTCAACACTTTCTCCGGTGAGAAGCCGTTTGGCCGGAGAAATTGTGCATTTTTATTTCCATTACAAGTGATTTATTGGATTTGGACTGCGATGATTACCGGGTTTACAATGACCTTTTGATTCGCAACGGTAATTACACCACACAAATTGACCATATTGTTATCTCTCGCTACGGCGTTTTTGTGTTGGAGACCATGTCCACGGGAAGGTTTATGGCGGCGGTAATGCTGAATTCTGGAAGCAGTATCTGCCAGACACCGGCTACAAGCGCTACGGCTTTACCCAGGAGCATCAGCTGAGAAATCCGATATGGCAGAATGACGGGCACATCAAGACGCTAAGGAAGCTCGTGTTTAGTGACGATGTCCCCGTCTATGGGATTGTCGTTTTCCCAAGCGATACGGAGATAAATGTCACTGCGCAGCACCCGGTCTTGAATATGTACAATGTGGTGCCATACATCAAGCAATACCGGGATGCCGTTCTGTCATCAGATCAAATGGACTTTTATCGCAGGCGTCTTCTTGAGGTGATCTCCACCTCGGAGTCTGACCGCAAAGAGCACCTTGGTAATGTTTATCGCAACAAAGAACGCAGGGACTCAGCAGTGGCCAGCGGAAAGTGTCCTCGATGCGGCGGAAATCTGGTCCTTCGGAATGGGAAATACGGGCAGTTCTACGGCTGCTCCAATTATCCCAGGTGCAACTATATTCTCAACAAATAGAGTTCGCTATCAGTGCGTTACTTCGTTTCTTCGATTCCTTCGAAGATTTCTTCTAGCTTATTACCCAGGCCCTCAAAGGCCTTTTCCAGTTCTTCGCTATTGAAAATCCCTTCCAGGGTCTTTCCCAATTCCTCTGAGTTTTCACCAAGTCCATCAACCAGCCCCTCCAGATATGAAGGAAGAATGGCTTCTAATTCTTTGAGATAGGCGGCAGACTGCTCAACTCCATTCTTGATAAGAAGTGAGTGATAACGCCCCATCGCCCTCGCTGTCATTTGCTTCTCAGCATCAGTGTACTCCTTTCCGGAGTTACTGTATTCCTCAACTAATCTCTCATACTGGAGCATTGATTTCTGCCAATCCTCAGCATCGTAATCGCTGCTATTAAGCTCAGCATTGTCAACAAAAGAATCAAGCTTTTGAGGAATATTGGAACTGGAACACGCGACTATAAAAGCCGATGTCAGGACGATGATAATGCATCGAATAAATCTCATAATCAATTCTTTTTATTCCGTACAACAAGGTAAATCAGATACCCAGCCACAATCACATCGACAATGTTCCAGAGAACCCTTCCAAGGGCAATCTTGGCAAATGGCTGAAAGAGAATGGCGAGGACGATGAACAAGATCATCCTGTCCACGTAACCGTTCTTGTATTCGCAGTATGCCAGATATGTAAAGATGGCCATTGCTGCGAACCGGACAAACTGGTAGAAGCCATACGGCATCGGAAAGAGGCACAGAATAAGCGCTATCGCCAATCCTATGTACAAGCCTGTCTGCAGCTTCTTACGGTCGCTCTTATTCATCGTATATTCCAGAATTTCAAGTCCACTTCATTCTCGACTATTTCTTCGATAGAATCATCCAGCGACTGGAAGAAATCAAGCCCAGATATTGTTTCCAATTCATTGATACTCAAATAACTTTCTGGAAGTCTTTGCGTAGTAGGATTGTTGAACATCACGAATGCGATACCGTGATATGACTCATCTTTGTAAACCAGGAGCGCCTTGAAGAAAGCATCAGGAACGGTAATCTGGTGAGTGCCTATCTTGCCAGCCTGGTTTTGACCCACAATCGGACCGGTAACGACAAAAACACTTCCAAACTGCCGAGTCCAAGTCCTAACTTTATTCTCCAGGACGTTCCAACTGCCGTTGTTCAGTTTCTCATCCTGCGGGCAGCAATTAGTGTAAAAGAATGTGTCCCACATTGCCCCGTCATCCCATTTGAAATCTCCAGCAGGAGCCATATGACCACGAGACCATCCTGAACCACGATAGTCGTAATTGTCAGCCTGAACGACCTTTACTTTATCATCCGGCCGGAAGTTCTTACCACTGCGACCAATTGTGCCGTTTGCCTCATCAGCAGTCAGTTCATAAGCAACCCAAGACGGGATACGCGCTGATTCATTGTATGAGACAGTATAGCCATTGTATTCGATGATGCAATCCTTGTCAGAATAAGACGGCAACTCCAACCGAACCTCATTTCCGGCGTCCGGATAGCTGATGCAACCCACAAGAGTCTGGAGGATGCAAATGAAAATGAAACCTATGCTTAACATCCTGTGCATCACCTGCTGACAACGGACTTCTGTGTGTCATCCATTCGTATATTGCCGATGACCGGCACAATATGAATCAGGAAGCGCTGGTTGAATTCCTCCCGTGTTGTGTCCCTCGGAACCCCACCTTCGCCGCTGCCGCTTATGACCAGTTCACACTTAGGCATTGCCGAGAAATCAATCTCGTTCTTTTTCCAGAATCGATGAAGTTCAAGAGCACGCTGATAGCTCAGAACATCGTTGTTAAAGTATGGATTTACATAATACCCATCCGCGGATGCCTGCCCCTCAATAACAACCAAATACTTGATGTCCTGCTTTTTATCGTGCATATTCTGGAGATTCTGTACAGTTCTCTTAATCTCCTGGCCAGCAGCAATAATGCGTTTGCGAAGAGTATCTGCCTCAGCTCGGTTCGTACGGTCAGCCATCAGTTTGTAAAGGTCGAATTCACCCTTCTGATAGGTCACCTGAATCTTGAAGATGTGCTTCACATAAGTTGAGTCATACGCAAAGTAGGTGGAATCAATATTCTCTACAGTTTGGTAGATTTTCTTGATTTCTTCGTACTTATCTGCGATTTTCCTCAACTCGGCCTCCTTCACGCGGAAACGGCTATACGACACGGCAAACAACACCACCATGATAGCAAACAAGGTGGTGACGATGTCCACGTAGCTGGGCCAGAAGGATTCTTTGTTGCCTTTCTTTCGCATCTTCTAACCTACTTACGTCTGAATGGCCAGATGCCGCGTTTTCTGCGTTTTTCTTCACCTCCGGAATTGTTGCCAGAGGAAGAAGCAGCACGCTGGACGACAATCGGTCGACGAGCCAAATCTTCAATCTTAGCGTTGCCTTCCCGAACGGCCTTGGAAACATCTGCAAGGGCTGTCTTGTCAGCAAGGGCTGTCTTGATTTCACCAAGGCCACTTTCAAGAGCCTGGAGACGATCAAGGTTAGACAATTTCCTGTTGGCGTCCTCGACATCCAGCGTCTTATTAAGGGCAGTAATGAACTCTTCCAACTTCTGCTCAACTCCACTCTTGCATTCTCTGACGATAGTATCATAGGCGGTTTTGAAGTCCTGCATAGCCTTCTCAATATCGTCTCTGTTCTGGGAAACGGCACGGCGGAATGCGTCGGAAAGATCATTGACAGCTTTCGTCTGCTCTTTGTAAATCTTGTCAAGTTCTTCGACCTGAGTATCCTGATACCGGTAAACCAGGCTGTGCTTCGTCTTGAGGGCGCTCAGTTGCGCCTCTATTGCGTTAATTTGCGTATTGCCAAGGAGCTGTGTCTGTGCTATGTTAACGCCAAGGGCATTGATGCTCTGCTCAAATGTAGTAACGCGATCGAGAATGGAGTTGACCTGCTGCAAAAGTCTTGTAGGAATCTCCAGAGACTTGTTATAAGTTTCTTGCTTGTCAGCAAGCGTATTGGTGGAGGCGATGATTCTTTCCTTGGCCTCTTCCAGTTTCTGGATGGATGTGGTCACAGAATCAAAACTGTTGGCGGCTGTAACGAATTTGTCAAGAGTAGTGACCATATCTCTCTGACGTAGGGTTGTTAAGAGTTGATCCTGCTTCTGGATGTTCTCGTTGATGAGCGTCATATTGCTGCCCATCTCGGCAACAGCCTTGGTAAGAACTTCAGCATTCTCGGCAAACGTCCCCTTGAACATATCTGTACAGTCACGGAAAGCAGCTTTGAATTCTTCTATGACAGCACGGAATGACGGCTCAAAGTTGCCGATAGTACTTCTCAGTCTATTGAGCGAGGAAGATACATTCGTTCCCAAGGTCGGGATTACCGACATCTGTAGGAATTCAAAGAATTCATCCTTCTGAGTATCAACCTTCTTCTGTACATTGCTCGCGTGGATATTGCTGATGGTCATCAAGACAAGACCTACCAACGACGTCACCATTGAAACGATGATGCCGCCAATTAGTTCCTTGACCATTTGGTCCGTTATACCACCGTCACCTTGGCCCAAGCCTGCATTGAAGCATTTCAATCCGATGTAAACGCCGAAGAAAGTTCCCATAAGACCAAGGTATGTTGGGAAAGAAATCTTGGACGTTGCAAATTCATATAGGGAGTCAATGCGGCGTTCCGTTTTATCCTTGATGACAGCATATTCTACTGCACCGTTTGTCTTCGTGATATAGTCATTAATCTCCTTGACCAGTTCCTGGGCATTCTTGGAATCTTCTGGCTCGGCAATCAAAGTCAAATGCTCCTCATCGCCATAAGTTTCCCATTTCTTGGATGGGAAAAAGTGACTTAATTCATTCAGCTTTAACTGAGTACTGAAGAAGAACCAAAGCTGGATTGCTGCAAAAGCAGCGACACTAACCCAGGGATATGTGTCGAGAAACTGGAAAAAATTCATGTTTTATCGCTTATAAATGCCTGTCAGTTTCAAGATGGCCTCTACAACCGGCAGGAAGAACAGAGTATCGTTAAACGGCTCCTGGAGCATGTATTTGTCCAGAATCTCGGTCTGGAACTTGGAAACCAGCGCATCCTTGACAACAGAGTCCACGACCTCCTTCATCTTGGCAGAATCAACCTGCTCGATGACGGACTGCTGGATGAGAGCATCCAAAACTTCCTTGTAGATTCTGTTCATCGCAGCGATTTCAAGTCCGAGCTTGTCTTTCATACCAGACGTGTAAGCCGCATTGACGGCCTCAACATCTTTGTACTCATTGTTGTTTCCATCGCCAAGGTAAACGACGGGCTTCGGCTCAACAGCTCCGATACGATGATAAAGACCGCCGTAGCAGGTGCTTTCCTTGCGCTCGTCCGGGAGAACCAGTTCTATGTCGGAAATGGCCTTGTCGTAAACCTTCGAAACGACCAGTTCCGTAATCTGCTTCAGGAACGCTACGGTATCAGTGATATAGTTGTCAATGTACTTACTACCGTTTCCGCTGAATATGATGGTTCTCGGGTAAGGAAGCTCGTTCGCCTTGAACATGGATGCCATGTAATACACGAGAGCGGTGTAGTGATAGACGAAGGTTGAGATATGGTCTTTCCTCAGTCTCTTGGAAATCTCGGTCTCCCTATCGTTGCTTATCCAGAGGTTGATGATATCACGTGTCGAAGTATTGTTCGACTTGAGCATCGCCTCATACAGTTCCTTCAGTTCAGGAGTCTCAAAGTTAATCTTGTCCTTGTAGTGGTTGAAGATGCCGTTGTCCCTTGCGTTAACGAACTGGTTATAACCGTTCTCCCAGAGCACATCGCAACCGAAGTGGACGGAATTGGCAATCTTGGCTTCTCCCTTTGCGTAGTACACAATATCGGTCGAGCCGCCACCGATGTCCATCACGGCCACGGATTCCACATTCTGGAAAGCGGCCTTAGTGGCGAAGTAGTAGTACGGTGCCTCGGATTCGGTATAGCACTTCAACTGCTGCTCGGCAGAATCAAGATTCAGAATATTGGAAGCCTCTTCCTTCCAGATCTTCTCAAAGCTCCTACGAATGCTCTCTTTGAAGCTGAGCGGACGGAACCAGATGACCTCAGTGCCAGAGATAACACCGTTTTCCTGCAGGATGTCAGCCTTTATGAGGAGGAGGATTTCACGGATGAAGACACGGAGATTCTTCTCATCCTCAGCCCACTTAATGTTGGTGATGACAGTCTGGTTGCCGGCACCACGGAACTTCTCATAGAAGAAGGCGATATTGCTGTTGTCGAACAGCACGGGTTTCCTGGTATCGTCACCGGTGACGCACAGGGCTGTGCGGATTGGGAACCGATAGGTCTTGTCGTCGATAAGCGCTGGAACAAATTCGGTCTTCACAAGAGTCTTGAAGGCCTCTGGAATCTTTCCCTCGATTCTGGAAATCAGACCCTTCTGGACGGATTCCTCTTTTGCGTGGAGATAGTTGACAATCTGCTGGTCCATCTTCAGTTGCTGAGGCTCAGTCATCCGGCCGCTCTCCCTACGAGAGATATACGTGTTCGACGTACCAAGGTCGATAGCGTATGAGAATGTCTTCTCGGACGGTTCTGATTTGTCCCATTTTGGAATGATGGCGAAGGGATAAGCCTTTCCTTCCAGGTATAGTTCAGCGCAAATGGCGTCGAAAGGAGTATTGAACACCTCGTAATACTTGGTGCCACAGTCGTTGTCGCTATCCTGCTGGGAGCGGATGAACGGCGCTTTTACGCCATTTTCATACGTGTTATCAGTTGCTTCTTCAACATGTATATACTTTCCTGCCTTGTCGGTTGCATAGAAGTCCAAGGCAAGATTGGCAACAGAAAATGTCTTGTTCTCGTTCTGGTCCGTAGCGGCCACAAGAATCTTGAAGTAGTTGTTCTCCTCTGCTTTGTACGAAAGCACATTCGGGAAGAGAGCAATGTCAAAATTGATTTTGGCAAGGGACAGATCGAGAACGGTGCCTTTACCAGCAGTCGGGTTCTTATCAGTCGTATAGTAGCGCTCGTGCCTCTTTCCATTGCACACCAGCGTTACGTTGACATCACCGTAGGATTTCTTGGTGCCGGTTATCTTGAGGTCACCGGCTTTAAGATGCTCAAGGCCTTCTTTGGTCAACGGGAGGAGATAGTCATAATCCCTGTCTGCGCTGTCGGGCGTGAAGATGAGCGTCACGAACTTATCGGAATCAATCTTATAAGGCAGACGGATGATTGCATCTGTTAGATAGTTGATGACATCGGTGGCCTTGCTGCAGTAGATGGGAATACCGTTCACCTCCAGCGGAGAATTGTCCACGGAATAAACCGGCTCCAAGTCATCATCAGACCAGCGGTTTGTAATCTGCCGGTCTGCTGAAAAGGCCTGAATATAGTTCCTCAACTCGGTGAAACGGGCATCAATAGTGGCGCCGCCAGAGAAGAGCTTGTTGTACATATAATTCTTGAAGTCCTCGCTTCTATTCTCAAAGAGAAGAATATCCTTGAAATACTTGCCGCCCTCTTTTCTGGTAAGAGGAGTGATATTAAGCGCCTGATAGATTTCGCCGATGAAATCTTCTTCTTTCCGTCCTGCACGGGTCACGGTCTTAAGGTCGAGATCCGGAGGCGTGATGAAGCCGGTCATCGGAGAACTTGTTGCCAACAGGCATTCTTTGCCCTTGTCTTCCAGAATGATGAAGAACAATTTCTTGGAAGCCTCTCCGAGATCTTCCTTGAAATAACTTTCAACGACATTGCCCAGGATGGGGACGTCATTCTTGAGAACCTTCATCTGGTCAGCGTAGTTCCACTCCTTAATTACGATACGGCGGTCCTGGCTCTTCCAGCGATTCTCGTGATATTTCAGATTATAAAGCAGTTCGAATACGTCTAGCGTATTGGACACCAGATGCTCGTAAGCCTTACCGGCAGGTTTGTTCTCGGGGTCAAGTTTATCCTCCAGCACACGGCGGAAAGCCTCCTTGAACACGAAGAAACGGGCGAAAGGAGTAGGCAGCGCATTCAGGGCGCCGCAGTTGTCGGTGCGCTGCTCGCCGATTTTACCCAAATCTGCAGCAGTGATGTGTCCCTGCTCAGCCGACCACTCAAAATTGTTGGTGATGCCTCTCTGTATGATATTGATATCTATGCTACTCATAATTCAACTACAGATTTTTGGTGTAAACATTGATGGCGCTATAGGCAAACTCCAAGAAATAACGGAAGATGTTGTCGTGCTTTTCTCCGTTGCCCTTGTTGCTGGCCTTAATCATTTCAAGGAGGTAGTAGGATTCATCCTTGCCTTTTAGGGAGTTGCCCTTTACCCAGGCGGTAAGTTCCTTGCCCGGACCGACAAGGTTGAGAGGGGTAAATCCACGAGCATTCTCGGACAACTCCTTATACCACTGATAGAAACCCTTCGTGAACTGATCGAGTGCAACGAAAGCGTGGTCCCTGTAGAAGTCCTTGTTCATCTTGCGGTCCTTCTTTAGCGGGAACTGCGATTCCTCGGGAAGAATCTTCACGAGAAGGTCAAGCAGCATCATATCAGCCACGTTCTTGACGATTCCCTTGTAGCCGGTGCCCAGGGAGGCAAGGTCCAGAGCGACCTTGTCATCGTAGATAGCACGTGTAAGCGCCTGAGGTGCATCGGGCTTTGGTTTGGCAAGGAAGTCGAACAAAGCGGTGGCAGCTACCAGCTCGACGAAATGAGCCAGGTCTTTCTGCTCCTTTTCATTATTCTTGTAATTGGCACGTAGGGTTTGCTCTCCGACGTAATAGAGATAATCCGACTTGACGGTATTCTCATAATAGCTGAGGGCGGACTTGGACTTTGTGAAGAAGCTGGAAGAATCAATGTCACTTCCGGAGGCCGTCGGATCTTCCAGAGAGAAATAAGGAAGCACCGTCACGGCACCCATGATTGCCCGCTGGACATTCGGGAAACCTTCCGCATCGCGAATCTTCTTCTCGATGAGCGGATAACCGGAAGCGCCGGTGCCGCCGAAGATGGAGCTGATGATGAAGACACGGTCTCCATTCTCGCAGTGGCGGGTGAATGCGCTGTACCAGTCAGCACCGTTAACCATCTCGTTCAGGACTACGGTTCCGATATTCGGGTTGCCCTTGAAGCCTACGGAGAGGCTATTTGTAAGATTCTCCTTTGAGAATAGCGTCTGAACGAAGAAATTGTTCACGTCATCATTGCTGAGATTGCCGATATTCATATATTCTCCGAATGTGCGGCGTTCCGCCATGCTGGCGCTGGTATTATTCTGCTCATCATCGATCTCTGCGAGGCGGAGGAATTCCGTGTTGAAGAATCCCTCAAGCGGGTTCATCTGCTGCCCCTCGCTCTTTGTCGCATACTTGTAGATGCTGATATAGTCGTTGATAAGATTCTCAACCTTGGTCTTCTCTTCCAGGTCAATATGAGGGTCGATGATAATAGGGACGATGGAATAGCCATTCGTCTTTACGCCAGATGCAGCGAGCATCGTGATGGCTTTCATTACCCGGAGGCCAGTTCCGCCAATGCAGAAAACGAAAACTTTATTTGCCATAACTACTTGCCGATTTTAAGGAACCTGTATGCGTTAGTCTTCAGGAAAGGCATATTGCAGACCAGAAGAGCAGCAATGAAATAAATTCCGATGCCGTAGAGGACGTTGACACCGCTGACTCTGAGAATCAGGCCGTATCTTGCCGCAAGAGGAGATTTGACCATAATCAGTCCTATCACCAACGTAACAACGAAGGTGACAAGGGTCGTGATACCCATCCAGATAAGCCAGTGCTTCACTTTGTAGTGACGACGAGGCTTGTTGTTATAAGGCCCGTAGTAGATGATGGCGAAGACCAGTGCAATAACTACGAATGAAACGATAAACCAAACAGTACAAGAATCAAGCTTGCTCCACAATGCTCGAGCTTGATTGTACAGCGTGTCGTTGTTTTTGAAGTGGTTGAGGAAATCCGCCTGCTTGGGAAGCCCCCATCCGTAAATGTCAACAATCTTCATATGTTAGTTGCTTTTTGAAATCAAGATTCGATTAGGCTCCTGGTTCCAGTGGTTCTGGACGGCCTGGAATATGCCTTGAATGAAATTTGCCAGGGAGAAGGAACCGGTTAGGTCTGCTTCAGCGGCAGCGTTCTGTATCTGCATGAAGGTATCGGTAACAGAATACTCCGGATGATCCAAGGTCCATTCGATGACATCTGCATCCATCGGCATATTCCAAAGTTTCAGTTCAACTGAAGCGACGGCAAGTCTTTCCAATTTCTTCTGATTGTGGTTGTTAATGTTGACATTGATTTTGCCAATCTCTATATCGGAGCCGTAAGCTGCCTTAACCTTAAGACACTCTCTGAGGACATCTTCATCACTTGCAATCAGCCAACGAAAGTCAGAAAGGTCAAGATTCAGCACCACTTTACAGGTATCGGAATAGGAGACATCGTAATTGTAGAAAGTCGGTTCATCATCCAACTGAATTACATTGTCAGGAACACCGAATCCATATGCTGGACGCTTGTAATCAAATCCCGTCTCGATATTGTCCAGATAATTCTCCCGGTCGGAAAGGATGGTGGTAATGCAATTGCGTATCTCGGCCACACACACATCCTTGCCGATAACAAGGTAGTAATACGGAGACTTTTCGCAAGCTACGTTACCCCTTGAATCAAGAAATTCAGAATAAGCACCTACAAGGCTATATGCCGAACCGGGATACTTGCCTACAATATTCCTAATGTCTGTTGCATACTGCTGGAGAAGAACAGGAAGGGCTCTGTTGCCGACAGGGCTATACTTCATATCAGAAATCAAGACAGCTACAGCACCATTCTCATAATCTAGCTTCGACAGGATGCTCTCCAGCATTGCGGGTACCTGGGTCTCAGCTGTAGATACAAAGCCACCTGAATTCATCCTGCTACGGAATTGGTCTCCCGTATATCTCGTTGCCTGAGTGCCGGTATTTGACAACACAGAGACACCGGGGCTACCGAAATTGGAAACAATCGCCCAAACATCAGTCTTGAATGCGGTCGCCTTATTGGCCCGGAAGAAACCATTCATACTGCCGCTGACCTCGACATAAAAGTCAAGAGAAGTCGGCATTATGGCCTGGAATGTAGCACCGAGACTGTCAAGATAGATACCGTTCTCGTCGAAGTGCGGATCATTTATGGTGTTAATCGGTGATGAGCAGGATACAAAGCACAAGGAGGCAATGGATGCCGCCAGAGATGCAATAGAGAAAAAAGATTTCATTCTTTATTTCTCCTGTTCACCAGTGGCTCTTTGGTGAAATAGTCCCTTATTCGCAGAAAGCGTGAGCCACTTTAGACTCATTCTACTGATCGGCTCTGGACGGCCTCGCGTGACGAATAAGGTTCGGTTGCTCACGCTTTGCTATAGCGTGGGCGAACCCAGATATAGCCAAGCATAAGCGATTAAACATTATTCCCGTCACTACGAATTGTCCAGATTCATCAGTAAGGAACAAAGCTAAACGCTTTCCTGTATGTAAAAAGTTACCTGTGAGGATAACAAAGACAAAGATACAATTTTTCATTGAAATGCTTGTAATAAACTTGCATAGAATTGCATATAAGTCCCCACAGCTCTTGAAAAACAATATTACATTTTATAACTTTGCCTGTTACTAAATGACCAAACCAAGTAGCTATGCCACGTTTTTCTATACTTCTTCTCCTCGCTTTATCCGCCCTGGTTTCATCTTGTAGCTGCTACACAAGGCAGAATGGCAAGTCCGACCAACAAGAAGAAATTACGCGGCTGAATTCTACTATTGACTGTCTTCAGGAAAAGATTTCTGAGCTGGAGGAACAGAACTTCAACCAAGAATCTCGCATCAAAGATTTGGAAGACGACCTCGAATCCGTCATTACCTTCCTGAACAACGAGCTGGATTACTAATCCCAGCAGACTGTTGTTCCGTTCCACCAGGGGAATGGAACAGGTGGAACATTTGGGACAAACCCGGTCAACAATTTCCAGGGATAACCCGCCATATCGCTGCTCCGGGGAGACTTTTCTGTTCCACTTGTTCCGGTTGTTCCACTCAGGGGGTGGAACGGAACAGAAAATCAGCTCACGATTCTGTTGATCAATCAACGCGGTGATTTTCCCTCAATGAGTGATGATTTCCTGCGTTTTCTTCCCTTAATGAGGGAAAATTGCTATATTTGCGCGGAAGTTATACAAATTCACGTAGTTATGATTGACACACAACTTAATGAATATATGATGGAGATGCTGCGGAAAACTCCCACGGAGTTTCATCGGTACCTTTATCAGAATATTCCTTGGGAGGCGCAACTTGTCGGGATCACCGGGGCGAGAGGAATCGGAAAGTCCACGATGATAAGGCAGTATATTCTTGGAAATCAAGATAAGGGACGGTTCCTTTATGTTTCGGCTGACCATACGTATTTCGCTGACCATAGACTGTCCGATCTGGCGGACGAGTTTGTCAAGGATGGAGGAACGCATTTGTTCATTGATGAGGTTCATAAGTATAGTGATTGGTCACGGGAGCTGAAGCAGATTTATGATGTTCATTCAGATTTGCACGTGGTGTTCACTGGATCATCTATTTTGGATATCGAGGACGGTGCCGCGGATCTGAGTCGCCGCGCGCTGGTCTATCCGATGAGCGGACTTTCGTTCAGAGAGTACCTTAAACTCTTCCACAAAGTTGATTCACCGACATATTCATTGGAAGAAATTCTTGCTGGGAAGGGAGAAGTCACAGGCATTGAGCATCCGTTGCCATATTTCCGTGAATATTTGAGGAAGGGGTATTATCCTTTTTCGGGTGAGATAGGATTCGAGATGCGTCTGCAACAGGTTGTGTCGCGGACGATCGAGTCTGACATCGCCCAGCACGCCAACCTGAAGGCCTCCACCGCCCGCAAGTTGAAGAAGATGCTTGCCATCATAGCTTCGCTGGCACCATACAAGCCGAGTATGGAGAAACTGGCTGTGGAGATAGGGGTGAGCAAGAACAATGTTCCTGAATATCTGACGTATATGGAAAAGACAGGCCTTATCGGCCAGCTGCGGGATGACACCGGAGGGCTCCGTGGTTTGGGAAAGGTAGAGAAAGTTTACATCGACAACCCTAACTTGATGTATGCGTTGTCGGGAAGTTCTGTTGACATCGGTAATGTCCGGGAGACCTTTTTCTATAATCAGATGAAGGCCCGTAACGATGTCATCTCATCCAAGGAATCGGATTTTGTGATTGGCAAGAACACTTTTGAGATAGGTGGCCGCAAAAAAGGACGGAAGCAGATAGAAGGAATAGCTGGCGGCATAATTGTGAAAGACGACATTGAATATGCCCACGGCAATGTCATTCCGCTTTGGCACTTTGGGCTTAACTATTAGGCTAACGTTGTATTTTATCCAAAACTATTCGTATAGTGGATAAATAAGGCTTTTTTTATCCACTACAGAGCGTTTGGAGAGTGTGTAGACCTTGTGTGGAAACCCATTGATTGCTATCTTTGTAATAACAAACATTAAAGTTATGGCAAATGGTTTCGGGAACACGTGGTGGGGGAGCAGGTGGCTGCTTTCGCTGACGCATATCGACTATGAGAACCGGATTCCGCGCGGAGCGACGTACGCACGGGCGGGGGCGGTGCGGGAGATCAAGGTCAAGGGGAATGTCATCAGCGCGAAGGTGGAAGGGAGACGACCACGGCCATATTCAGTGACCATTATTGTCCCGCCGTTCTTCCCGGAGGATGTCGAGAGGCTTATCCAGGGGATTATGGAGAGGCCGGACATCGTCTCGAAACTGCTTAAGCATGAGCTGGATCCGGCGGTTATGGACATCGCTTCGGAGTGCGGGCTCAAGATATTCCCTGAAAAATGGACTGACTTCAAGATGCAATGCAGCTGCCCAGACTGGGCGGTGCCGTGCAAGCATCTGGCGGCGGTTATCTATATGATGAGCCGGGAGATCGACAACAATCCTTTTCTGGTGTTTACGATTCACAATGTGGATCTGCTGGAGGAACTGAAGAAACGTGGGGTGACGGTGGACGAGGCGGCCAAGACGGCGGCTGTGCCGTCAGTCAAAGATGTTGTCGAGTTCCGGAAACCGGCCAAGGAGGTGGGCAAGGAAGTTCCTGGGTTCCATAGGGTTAACTTCTCTCGGTTGTCGGACAGGCTGGATGCCCTTCTGATGCTGCTTCCACCGAATCCTGCATTCGATCTGAACGGTGACTTCAAGGAGCGATATTCCTCGCAGATGCGGAAAATCAGCGGCAATGCGGTCAAATTCTTTGAAGGCAAACTCCCGGCCGAGAGGCTTTTCCCGCCTCAGGCGCTTTCCAATGAATATAATGAATATAATGAATATGCCCTTTCCGGAGATTCGGCCGTGTCGCTGGAAGCGGATCTGCTGTTGGATTGGAATATGTTATATTCACCTGACGGCAAGGAGTTTACCAAGGCGGATGAGAACGCTGTCCTGCGAGAGATAGCCGGAATCAATCCGGATTTCATTCCGGACTATTCCCCGAGCGTGACCGCTGTACATCAAGGATTTCTGGCGTCGATGCACTTGATGGCGAACGGAGACATCGCCCCGCAGATTGTCCGGCTGGCGGACGGGAACTGTGCCGTCAGATGGATTCCCTGCACTGTGGATCCGGAGGTGACATCGCTGCTGGAGTCTTTGGAGGCCATCATCCCGGACACGATGATCCGGTTCAAGGTCGGGAAGTCAGGAAAGTACGTGAAGAACAAGGCCGAGACACTGCTCTCTTACCTTTTGGGTAAACTTGTGCCGGAACTCAGTCTGGCGTCGCACACGCCGCTTACCGGGATATTCTTTGATGGTGAACGTTATGCCTTTGACCAGCCTGGCGAACGGGAGATTCCCGGCAGCATCGCCGCCTGGCTGTCGTCATATTCAATACGCCAGTCCCGTTTCGTGCCGGTGCTGACGGTTGATGAGAATGTGGACGGGATGTTCTATGTCAACCTCGGGGTCGAGGATGTCGAGGCTCCGGAGAAGTGGATCACCGCTTTGTCGGATGTCCTTGCCAAAGAAGAGTTCGCATCGTCCCGGCTTCCGATTCTGAAAGCGTTCACTGATCTTTCTGTGATTATCCCGGAGGTGGGACGCTATATCGCGCGGAAGGCGGCGAGGGCGCTAAGATATTCATTGGACGAGTTCGTACCGCTTCTGATGAGGATTATTCCCGCTATCAAACTATTGGGAGTCAAAGTATTCCTTCCAAAATCGCTTGAGAATCTGATAAGGCCGAAACCGACTCTGAAGCTGAAGAGGAAAACCGGCGGTTCACCGTCCTGCTTCAGGCTTTCGGATCTGTTCGAGTTCGAGTGGGAAGTGGCTTTGGGTGACGAGGTGGTCTCGGCGGAGGATTTTCACAGGCTTCTTGGGCAGGCGGGCAAACTGTTGAAATTCAAAGGACAGTACATCTACACCTCTCCGGAGGATCTGGAGAAAGTCAACAAGGCTATCGCCGGAGTCGGCAATGTCAGCCCGGGCGAGATGCTTCAGGCCGCGATTCTCGGTGAATATGATTCCGCTCCGATTGTCCTTTCCGATGAGGCGAAGGAACTGATTGAGGAGTTTACCAACGAAGAGGAAATTCCTGTCCCTGACGGTGTTAAGGCTGAACTGCGTCCGTATCAGAAACGGGGATATTCCTGGCTCTACAGGAATATGCGGGTCGGCTTCGGATCCATTCTGGCGGATGATATGGGGCTAGGCAAGACGCTCCAGACCATCACTCTGCTGCAGAAGATGAAGGATGAGGGTGTATTGAGGGAGAAGCCGGCGCTTGTGGTCGTGCCGACAGGACTCCTTTCCAACTGGCAGGCGGAGATCTCCCGGTTCGCTCCAGGCCTGACCTCGTTCATCTATCACGGCACTGGTCGGCAAGGGCCTGAAAGCCGTGTGGACATCCTGCTCACGACCTACGGCGTGCTCCGTTCTGACCAGAAGATCTTCGCGAAAGTCAAGTGGAGCGTGATGGTGATCGATGAGGCGCAGAACATCAAGAACCCGACCGCCATCCAGAGCAAGGCTGTCCGCTCCATCACCGCCGACACGAAGATCGCGCTCAGCGGCACCCCGGTTGAGAACCGCCTGACCGAGTTCTGGAGCAAAATGGACTATGCCAACAGCGGTTACCTCGGTAACCTCAAATCTTTCAAGAGTGAATATGCCAACCCGATCCAGTTGTACAACGATGAGGAGTGCGCCGCGAGGTTCCGAAAGGTGACGGCTCCGTTTATGATGCGGAGGATGAAGACCGACATGACTATCATCAGCGACCTTCCGGACAAGGTCGAGATCAATGAATATTCAGCCCTTTCTCCGGAGCAGGCGGCCTTGTACCACAAGACGTTGGATGTGGCGATGGCTGAGATCGAAGGCAAGGACACTTCCGACAGCGCCGCGCTTTTCGAAAGGCAAGGCCTTATCCTTCAGATGATTCTGGCGTTGAAGCAGATATGCAACCATCCGGCGCAATACCTGAAGAACGGGAATATGTCTCCGTCGCTTTCCGGCAAGGTGGAGATGCTTCTTGACCGGCTGGACGGGATCGTGGACGCCGGCGAGAAGGTGCTGGTGTTCACGCAGTTCAAGGAGATGGGCGAGATGCTCGTGAAGTTTGTCGGTGACAGGACGGGCAAGGCTCCGATGTTCTATCACGGAGGCTGCTCGGTCAAGCAGCGCAACGAGATGGTGTCCCGTTTCCAGAACGGCAGGGAGGACAAGATATTCATTCTTTCCTTGAAGGCCGCCGGAACCGGTCTTAACCTGACGGCGGCCTCGCACGTGATCCATTTTGATCTTTGGTGGAACCCTGCCGTCGAGGCTCAAGCCACCGACCGTGCCTACCGTATCGGCCAGAACAAAAACGTGATGGTTCACCGTTTCATTACCAAGGACACATTCGAGGAGAAGATCGACGCGATGATCCAGCGCAAGAAACACCTTGCCGAGATGACCGTCTCCACCGGCGAAAGCTGGATCGGCAAGCTCAGCAACAAGGAGCTCCACGACATCTTCGGGTAGTACCTTATAGCTTGATGATCATTCCGGAGGTGGCGTCCAACTTGAGGGTGGTGCCTTTGGCGGTTCGTTTGCAGGTGGCCTTGCCGGTGGTCAGGAGAGGGGAGACGAGGCCTTTCACGGATTTGAGGGCGGAAAGGTACGGGTCGATCTCGCCGTCAAGGACGAGGGCCTTGCGCTCGGAGGTCGGGTTGAGGACGATCAGGAAGGTCTCCGTGCCGTTGCTGCGGAGATAGACCATCGGGTAAGGCTGTTCCTCATTGAAAATCGGGATGAAACGGCTGTCGGCCCAGAGAGCTTTGCTGTTTTTCCTGAGCGAGATCAGGGCTCTGGTCCAGTTCAGGATGGATTCAGGATCATTCTCCTGAGACTCCACGGTCGGGTTTCCTTTGGCGATCGGCTTGGCTTTCCCGGAGGCCAGTTCCTTTTTCCACTCGGTGTACTGAGGAAGTGAGGATGTCGGAGTCCAGTCCGTGCAGACAGGAAGGTAAAGTTTGTCCGGAGTGCAGTCGCTGAATCCTGCGGTCTCGTCCGCTGTCCACTGCATCGGGGTGCGGGCACCGGCGCGCTCCTTGCCGTTGTGGTTCGCCCCTTCCACATTCGGCATATCCACAAGCGAGCGCATTCCGATCTCGTCACCGTAATAAAGGATCGGAAGCGGCATCGTCATAACCCACGCCATCATCACCTTGAGCTGCTCGGGAGTGTTGCGGGCACCTGTGTTGATCCTGAGGTGGTCGTGGTTGCCGGTGATGCTGGCGAAGTAGCCCATTGTGCGTGTGCTCTCGACGCAATCGGTGAAGTAGCCGTAATATTCCTTGAGCATCTGCGCCGGCGTGGTCTTGGAGTCAACCTTGTTCTCCGGCCAAGCGTTGCCGTAGAGGTCCTTGACGGACGGCTGGCCGCCATTCAAAGAGAAGTAGCTTCCGCCATCAGCCTGATGCTTTCTGTCGAAGTACATCCTGCGGTTGTGCGCCCTCGTGTTGTTGAGGTCCATATCCACGTTGTAGCCGGCCGCGAGGCAATATTTCGGAGAACCCCATTCCGCCATAAGGACGTGGTCAGGGAAGTTCTTGTCGGACCACTCACGGATCTCTCTCCAGAGATTGAGGATCTCCTTCTTGTCCTTGTCGTTCTTCACGAGGCTGCTGGCCATATCCACGCGGAATCCGTCCACGCCCTTGCCGTACCAGAAGGCGAGTATGTCCTTGAGTTCCTGGCGCACGGCCTTCGGTCCCGGCTCGTTCACACCCTGCTCCCACGGATGGTTTGGATCCGGGTTGGCGTAACCGTAGTTGAGGGACGGCTGGCAGGCGTAGAAATTCTTCATATAGTATTTATCACGGGGATATTCACTCTTCATCCATTTGCCGATGGTGCTCTGCATGTAGTCAGGACTTTTCAGCATCGCCTCAAGGTCTTTCTCGGCCTTCGCGTCCGGAAGACGGTCGGACCAGATGTAGTAGTCGGAGTACTGGAGGTTGCTGTCCTGCGCGCTCTGGAGGAACCACGGATGCCTGTCGGAAGTGTGTCCGGCCACAAGGTCGAGCATCACCTTTATTCCTTTGTCGTGGGCTTTCCGGATGAGCTCGACGAGGTCGTTATTGGTCCCGAAGCGTGGGTCAACACGGTAGAAATCAATCACATCGTAGCCTCCGTCAATCCAACCGGAGACGAAAAGCGGATTGAACCAGATGGCCGAGACGCCAAGGCTCTCGATGTAATCCAGTTTGGAAATCACACCCTGGATGTCACCGATTCCGTTCCCGTCGGAGTCTTTGTAGGAGGACGGGTACACTTGGTAGATAACTCCGTTGCGGAGCCAGTCCGGCCCTACTTTCCAAGTCTGTTTGAAACTGCCCGGCGCCGGCTGAGCTGATACGAACGCGCTGACCAGCAGAGCGATGGACAAAAGAAAATTCTTTTTCATGTCTAAATTTGAATATGTCGGTTCTAATATTTCATGAATGTTTTGAGTCGCTCAGGTACGGGATTGACCGCTCCGCTTTGGGTGCAGACAAAGGCGGCCACACCGACGGCGAGGTGATGAGCCTCCCTGATGGTCGCCCCGTTCAGCCTTGCCATCACGTAAGTCGCTGTGAAAGAGTCTCCGGCGCCGACCGTGTCAGCAACCTTGACTTTAGGGGTAGGCAGATGTGAGAGCAGACCTTCCGCTCCGTACACCTCACTGCACTCCGAGCCTTGAGTGAATATGACCGTGTTCAGGGAAAACCTGTGAATCAGCTTGGCGACACGTTCCTCGGCACCGCCTTCAATCGAGAACATTCCTGCCACAATAGGCAGTTCGTCCTCATTGAGTTTCAGGAGGTCGGCGGACTTCAGGGATTCCTCGACCAGTTCCCGGGTGAAATAATTCTGCCTGAGGTTTATGTCATACACCTTCAGGCAGGAGGCCGGGGCGGAAGCAACCATATTCATTATGCTCTTCCGCGAACAAGGGGTTCTTTGGGCCAAAGTGCCCCAGCAGACGACATCGGCGTCACGGAACAGGTCCAGTGTTCTGTCATCGTAGGTCATCGCATCCCAAGCAACGCCCTCAACAATCTCGTACTGAGGAATTCCGGCATCATCCATGGTGACCAGCACCCTGCTTGTGGGCTTGTCGTTTCTCTGAATATAACCGAGATTCAGCCCGGTGGCTTTCAATGCCTCCAAAGTCTCGTCACCGAGGGCATCGTTTCCTATGGCTGTCACGGGATATGCCTCCGCGCCGAATTCCTTGGCGAAGAACGAGAAATTCACTGGAGCCCCTCCGAGGCGTTTCCCTGACGGAAAAACGTCCCAAACGGTCTCTCCTATTCCGATTACTTTTTTCATCTTCTTATGAACATAAAATAATAAGTTTTTTGAAGGTTACTTATGTCAATGGAATGGCTTATCCTTGTTCCTTTTCCGAACGGTCCGCTCGCTTGATGGCCGGGACCCGTTCCAGTTCGGCGATGTTCTGGCCATGCTCCACGGCGAGAGATGGTTTCTTGTCGGGGTCGAAATGGAAACGCTTCACGTTGTCTGAGGTGTTGTAGCCGATGATCTTCACCTTTCCGGTGAGGTTGATCTCGTCTTCAGGCTCAGGCTGGGGCTGCCTTTCGAATTTGAAGTCCTTGCCGATGAGGATCATGTTGCCGAGGTCTGTCCTTGCGATTTTCCTCAAGTCATTGACTTTAAATCCGGTGGCGATGGCGGTGATCTGAATCTTGTCCCCGATCTCGGGATCTGTCATCCAGACCAGACCGGTCTTGAACTTCTTGACATTCCCGGTATATTCAGAGATCTTGTGGTTGATCTCGGAGAGGTCGTCCATCGTGAGGCCCTTGTCGTTCTTGCCGCAGGTGATGTTGATCAGCAGACTTTTTGCCGTCTTGAGGTCGAAGTCGTTCAGGAGAGGGGACTGGAGCGCACCCTTGACGGCATCCTCGATCCTGTTCTTCCCGGAGCCTGTGCCGCAACCCATCAGGGCCATGCCGCTGTTGCGCATCATGGTCTTGATGTCCTCGAAGTCCACGTTGATGTAGCCCGGGCGGCTGATGATCTCGGTGATTCCTTTCACGGCGGTGGAGAGCACCTCGTCCGCCTTCGGGAACGCCTCATGCACGAGATGGCTGCCGAAAAAATCGTAGAGCTTCTCGTTGTTGATGATCAGAAGACTGTCCACGTTCTTCACGAGCTCATGGATGCCGTCGATCGCGCGGGACATGGCGTTCTCGCCTTCGTTCTCGAACGGCAGTGTGACCACACCGACGGTCAGGACACCCTTGTCCTTGGCCATCTTGGCAATGATCGGGGCGGCTCCTGTCCCGGTGCCTCCGCCCATTCCCGCGGTGATGAACAGCATCTGGGTGTCTTCTCCAAGCACCACCTTCTCAATCTGGTCGTGTGCCTCAAGTGCTGCCTTGCGGCCTTTGGCCGGATCGGTTCCGGCTCCGAGGGCGTTGTCCCCGATGTGTATCTTCACAGGGACGGGACTTCCGTCAAGTGCCTGACGGTCAGTGTTGCAGACGATGAAACTGCAACCTTCCACCTTTTCCCTGAACATGTAGTTCACGGCGTTGCAGCCACCGCCACCAACTCCGATGACCTTGATCATCGACTGGATGGGTGTCATCGTCGGGCAGGTCTCAATTATATCTATCAAATCGTCAATCATGTCGCCCATAATCTTGTCTTATTAAACCTCTTCGTTATTCATTTCATCGTACAGTCCTCCGACTGTCTCTCCAACCTTGCCCAGAAAGTGTTTTGTCCAAGTGAAATTGAACAGCTTCCGGTGCTCTTTCCTTTCTTTTTTCTCCTTCTGTTTCCTGGCTTCATATTCCTTGACCTCCTTGTCAGTCGGCTTGTCGAAGACTCCCGGCCCGTCATCCTCATTCTGCGTGGCCGCGACTGATGGTTCTATGGTAGGAGGCTCAATGGTGGAATATGGATCGTATTCAGTCTCGGGAACTTCATCGTGCGGTTCATCGCGTGTGACGGAAGCACCTTCATCTGTGGTGACCTTCTCTTCCTGAGCGGCCGCTCCCGGCTCCTGGCTGGTGACCTCCTGCTCATTTGGAGCCGTGGCGGCGGCATCCTCGGCGGCGGCTGGTTTGACCACCCTCGCCGTGACTTCGTTGACACAGTTCAGAAAGCGGTCGCCTTTGGCGGACAGTATCATGCCCATTGAGGTCGCTGCGCTCGCCTCGCTCGCCTCAGGGCATCCCTCGCAGGAGAAGAACCGTCTCGGGCGGCCGATCTTCACTGAATATCCAGACAGTTCCTTGATGAAGTTGGTGCAGTTCACAAGCTCAGCCCCTCCTCCTGTCACGACGACGCCGGCCCTGAGGTCATCCTCGGAGGCGTAGCCGCTTTCCTGAATCCTGAACAGAAGGGCCTCGATGATCTCTTTCATCCGCGCGGTGATGATTTCCGAGATGTACTTCACGGAAACCTGTGCGGTGGCGTTCCCGTCCTCATCGACGATCTGGATGGACTTCTCCCCAAGCGAGGAGAGCTTGTTCGGCATGCAGGCTCCGTAGGCCTTCTTGATGTTCTCGGCAAGCTCGAACGAGAAGTTGCATTCGGACTTGATGTCGTTCGTCACGCTGTTCCCTCCGAAAGGAATGGCGGCGTAGAACCTCATGATCTTGTCCTTGAATATGGTGACGGAACTTACTCCGGCTCCGATGTCAATCAGTGCCACGCCGTTCTCCATCTGCTCGGACTTCAGCACTGCGCGCGCCGTGATGCCCGGGGTGAAATATTTCTTCGCGATGGCTATCCCCATGTCATTGAAGACGCTGTCGATGTTCGATGAATATCTCCGGTTCCCGATGAACACCTTGAAGTTGCCCTCAAGAGTCTCGGCGGCCATGCCGACGATGTCGTTCTCCGGCTCGTTGATGCAGTCTTCGGTGGAAAATGACTGGGCCACAGCTCCGTAGATGACTTCCTTTGCCGAGTCTTCCAACGGGTAGGACTCCAGTGCCATGGACTTCAGGGCACGGATCTCGTTCTCCTGGATCAGATCGTCCGGTTCTGGTCTGGTCATGCTGGCGGATGCCGTCTCCTGACGGACGTACCAGCGCGGCAGTCCGACGATCACCTGTTGGATCTTGATCCTGAGGGCCTGCTGCGCCTCGCTTATGGCAGTCCTCAGCTCGGCCTTGACTTTCCCGGGAATCAGGACATAGCTGTAGCGTATGCCAAGCGAAGGTGATTCCTTGTAGTAGATCACCTCGACATTCTGATCCTGTACCCTGGCCACGCAGACAGCCAGTTTTGACGTTCCCAAATCAACGGATGCTATGTATCTCTCTTCCATATTCACTTGCTCTATTTTCTGCAGACAATCTGCCCGTTGTACTTAACATTCACTGTCGAATAGTATCCCGCTCCTTTCTCCGGCAGGATGGTGGTGTAGTAGCGGCCCATCCGGTCGAACTTGCTTTCAAAGCCGGACGGAAGCCCGAAGATGAACCTTTCTTTCCCCTGGCGTGGGATCATGAGCAGATCCCCGTTGTCCTTGACCGTGATCTGGCAGATGTTTTCCGCCCAGATCCGGGAGTCCTGCATGAAATTCACCAGTTGTATCACTTCCGAAAGCCATTGTTTCTCCATGTCGGTCTTTGGCTCCCCCTTGTAGCCCCTTTCCACATTCAGCGGCACCGCTCCGTCAATTATCGGAACCATGGATGTGTAGTTGCGCTGTAGAGGGAACAGGAACCCTTTCTCATCGGCGTAGTACCCGTTGTTGTCTTTCTGGAACCTGACCACAGGCTCCCTCTGGCGTATCCTGACGTTCAGATAACCATCCGGAGTGGTGTAGGCCTCAGCCTTGAGAATCGCGCTCTTGTTGTCCAGGACACTCTCGACTTTCCGCAGGTCCACACTGTCGAGCCTCTGCCCGATGTAGGAACCGTAGCCTTTGTTCAGGTAGCCTTCCACATCCTTCGCGGTCACGAAGTTGAAATCGTCCGTGAACTCCACCTTGACTCCCGCGCAGGTGAGCTGTCCGATCCGCCTTTCGTTCATCCCGTGGATGACGAGGCAGATCAGACCGAGCAGGCAGAACGCCGCGGCGACGAGGGTTATCCTGAGACCTTTTTTCATTTCTTCAACCTTTCCTCAAGAAGTTCGGTGATAGGTGCGATGAACCTGTCGATGTTGCCGGCCCCGAATGTGGCCAGAACGTCGATCGGCTCGTTACTTAGGTAGTCCATCAGCTCCTCCTTCCTCAGCAGGACTTTCTCCGGAGCCGTGACCTTGTCGAAGATAAGCTCAGACGTGACTCCAGGGATTGGTTCTTCCCTTGCCGGATAGATGTCCAGCAGAATCAGCTTGTCCACCTTGCTCAGAGCGGCTGCGAAATCTTCGGCGAAATCCCGCGTGCGGGTGAAAAGGTGAGGCTGGAATATGGCCGTGAGCTTCCTGCCGGGGAATATTCCCCTCATTGAGGAGATCGCCGAAGCCAGTTCCTTCGGATGGTGGGCATAGTCGTCAATGTAGGACAGATGCGGAGTGTTGAGGTGCACGTCCAGTCTGCGCCTGACTCCTGAATATGTCCCTATCGCTTCCTTGATGGCCTCCGGGGCCACACCATGGCAGAGGCAGACCGCGGCGGCGGCCACGCTGTTCTCCACATTGACCCAGCCTGGAATGCCAACCCTGATGTTACCGATCACGCCTCCAGGGTAAACCAGATCGAAGATGTAATGCCCTACCTCGTCCGGTCTCGGATTGGCAGCATGGTAGTCGGCGTCCGGGTTGTCGTAGCTGTAGTGCAGGATTCTGGCGTTTGTGTCCTCGGCGGTGATGTCCAGCCCAAGTTTCACGATCAGGGTGCGGCTTACCTGCGAGGCGAATGCCTTGAACGCCTTCCGGTACTCCTCAAGAGTTCCGTAGATGTCCAGATGGTCAGCGTCCATGGCTGTGATCGCGGCGATCGCCGGGTGCAGCTGGAGGAAGGAGCGGTCAAACTCGTCAGCCTCCGCCACGATGGTCGGCGTGTGGCTTGTCAGAAGGTTGGTGTCGTAATTCTTGGAGATTCCTCCAAGAAAAGCCGAGCAGCCTTTGCCGCTTTCCGTGAGGATGTGCGCCACGAGGGTGCTTGTTGTGGTCTTCCCGTGCGTTCCCGCCACAGCCAGGCAAGTCTGACCCTCGGCCAGCTCACCGAGCATCCGGGATCTCTTGACCAAAGTGTAGCCGTGCTCCCTCACATAGACAAGTTCCTGAAGGTCAGCCGGAATGGCCGGGGTATAGACGACAAGTGTCGATGCCACGTCCTTTGGAATATAATCGGGGTCATCCTTGTAGTGGATGTCAATCCCTTCTTTCTCAAGGGCGTGAGTCAAGTCAGAGGGTGTCCTGTCGTAGCCCGCTACCGGATACCCTTTGAATTTGTAGTACCTTGCGATGGCGCTCATGCCGATGCCACCGACACCTATGAAATAAATCTTTGAATATTTTGACATCTCTAATCCTTGATCAGTTTGTAAACCTCTTCCGCAATCTTTTCCGCCGCGTCAGGCAGCGCCATCTTCCCGGCGTTCTCCTCAAGCCTGGCGATCCTCGCCGGATCCTTGAGCAGTTCCAGCGCTGTCGGTATCATTTTTTCCATCGCCTCGGCATCCTTGACAACCACAGCCGCGTCTTTCTTCACCAGAGCCATCGCGTTGTGGGTCTGATGATCCTCCGCCACATTGGGGGACGGAATGAATATCACGGCCTTGCGCGCGGCGCAGAGTTCCGACACGGAACTGGCCCCGGAACGTGAGATCACCACGTCGGCCGCCGCATAGGCGAGTTCCATCCTTCCGATGAAATCCGAATGATGAATATGCCGGGCCACATCCGGATTCTTTGTCCGTTGCTCGTCCATGAACCTGTCAATGTCCGGTCTGTAGTGCTTTCCACACTGCCAAAGTACATCGACACCGTCAAGTCCGGGACATCCGTCCGAGATCCATTCCTTCATGCACTGGTTGAACCGTGCGCTTCCAAGACTTCCGCCCACGATGAAAATGTGCTTTCTGGATGGATCGAGACCATATTCCTTGATGCCCGCCTCTTTCATTTCCGGGGTGGCCGGGACGATGATGCTCCTGATCGGATTGCCTGTCATGACGATCTTGTCGGCGGGGAAGAACCTTTCCATCCCTTCGTAGGCGACGCAGATGCACTGCACCCGGCTGCCGAGTTTCTTGTTGGTAAGCCCGGCGAATCCGTTCTGCTCCTGGATAAGCGCCGGGATGTGCATCCCTGTCGCGGCCCAGAGCAGGGGAGCGCTGGCATAGCCTCCGACTCCGATCGCGATCTGAGGCTTGAATTCCTTTATGATTCTCTTTGCCTTGAACAGGCTGGCTACAACCTTGAAGGGCACGCACAGGTCGTTGAGTATGTTCTTCAGATTGAGCCGGCGCTGCAGACCCACGATAGGCAGCCCAACGATCCTGTAGCCCGCCGCCGGCACTTTCTCCATCTCCATCTTGCCCTCGGCCCCGACGAACAGGATCTCGGTCTTGGGATTCTGCTCCTTCAGTTTGTTCGCGATCGAGACGGCCGGGAAGATGTGACCTCCTGTGCCGCCTCCGCTTATTATGACTCTCAATGCTTTATGTTCCATCCTATTCATTGTTATGGTCATCAATCCCGTAGTCCGGGATGTCATTCTCATGTACCGGAACCTCCTCATCCTGCCCCGTGAACTCGCTGTCCCGGGCTGAAAGTCCGCTCTCCATCTGGTCCAGATCGTCCAGTCCGCTGCTTACCTCGTCCTTTATCGCCCTGTCAACCAATGGCTCGGCCTTGGCGGCCTCCCTTGCGATCTTTCTCTTGGCCATCTTGCTGATGGACAGGATGATGCCGAACGCCAGACTGAACATGAGGAACGAGGAGTTTCCGTGACTGATCATCGGGAGGGTCTGTCCCGTGAGAGGTCCCATGTCGCAGTTGATGGCGATGTGCATCATCGCCTGACAGGTGATGAGCAGCACCAGCCCGGCCACCGCTGTCTTGGCGAAATGGTTGTCGCAGTTCCTGACGATGATCGAGCCTCTGGCCAGAAGGCTGATGTAGAGGATGATGACAAGCAGTCCTCCGAGCAGCCCGTATTCTTCCACGATGAAACTGTACATGTAGTCCTCGAACATGATCGGCACGACGTACCTTTGGGTGCTGCGCCCAGGTCCCTTGCCGACCACTCTGCCCTCATGGATGGCGATCTTCGCGCTCATCGGTTGCTTGATGTCGTCAAGCGCGTCCTGGAACTCCTTGCTGTTCTGCGGACTTTCACGTATTATCTTCAGATTGTCCTCTGTCCCGGCTCCTGTGACGCGGCTGATGGCCGAATCCAGATGCGGGAACAGTTTCTTGCCGTCACGGTTCGAGTCAACGACCGCGATTATTCCAAGGAACACTATCAGCGCCCCGGCCGGTTTGACAAGTTCCTTGACGCTTATTCCTCCGATCAGGATCGTGATGAACATCATGCCCCCGATGAACACCGTGCTGGACAGACTTCCCATCATCATGATCAGGCAGACACTGCAGATCGGGAGGTAGATATAGACGAACTTCTTGACAAGAGGCTTTTTCCAGAAAGGATACTTCTCCCCCAGAAGGTTGGCTATCACGAAGCTGTCGTTGCGGAAAGCGTTGACGGCCCATGCCAGGTACATGATCATGGCCACTTTCACGACTTCGAAGACGTGGACCTGGAATCCGAAGACGGAAACGATTCGCCACGCATGGTTGATGTAGAGGGCTTTGACCGGGCCGGCGGAGATGTGCAGCGCCAGAATTGACAGCAGGCCTATGGAGACCGCGTAGCCCAGCTGGGAAACTATCCTGAAAAAGCCGATCTTCTTGATGCAGCAGCAGACGATGATCACCCCGAGGCCGACCAGGGACACGACCATCTGTTCGCTGATGATCGCCATTCTGGTGGTCTTCTGCTGGAGGGCCAGCAGGGAGGTGGATGAGAATATGGCCACGATGGAGAAGAGGATGAGCAGGATGACTATCATCCACACAACCTTGTCTCCTTCGAGAGAATCCACGAAGTTCCAGAGAGTCTTCTTTTTCTTTGTTTCCTCGGCCATATTCATTGAACCTTTAGAGTCTTCTCACGGCTTCCTTGAACTTCTCGCCGCGGTCCTCGTAGCAGGTGAAGAGGTCGAAGCTGGCGCAGCACGGGCTGAGCAGCACGACATCACCGGCCTTCGCGAATCCGCTCGCTGCCTTCACGGCCTCGTCGGCCGAGAGGGTGTCAACGATCTTGTCCTTGCCCACAATCTCCTCGAACGCCTCGTGGAACTTGTGGTTGTCGACTCCCATGCAGACAATGGCTTTCACCTTCTCTTTCACGAGAGGCTTAAGCACCTCGTAATTATTACCCTTGTCAGTTCCGCCAACAATCCAGACTATCGGTTTCCTCTGACATTCGAGGGCGTACCAGGCAGCGTCCACGTTGGTCGCCTTGGAGTCGTTGATGTAAAGCACGTCCTTGATGCTGAGGACCGGCTCCAGCCTGTGCTCGATAGGCTGGAACGTGGCCAAAGCCTCACGGATGGTCTTGTTGTCGATTCCGGAAGCCTTCGCGGCGAGTGCGGCGGCCATCGAGTTGTAAATGTTGTGCTTACCGCCCAGTGCGAGCTCTTTCAGGAATATGTCGCATTCATCCTCGCCGTACTTCACGACAATCTTGTCGTCCTTGAGGTACGCGCCCTGCTTCACCTCGGTCTTCTGGGTGAAAGGCAGACGCTTGGCGGAAAGGATGATCTTGTTCAGATGCTCGATGGTGATCTCGTCGTCGGAGTCGAAGATGAAGCAGTCCTCCGGGCGGAGATTCTGCGTGAGACGGAATTTCGCCTTGACATAGTTCTCCATCTGGTAGTCGTAACGGTCCAGATGATCCGGGGTGATGTTCGTGATGATCGCGATGTCCGGACGGAAATCGTAGCAGTTGTCAAGCTGGAAACTGCTGATTTCCAGAACGTAGTAGTCGAAGTGCTCAGTGGCGACCTGATAGGCGTAGCTCTTGCCGATGTTGCCGCCGAGGCCCACGTTGAGTCCTGCGTTCTGAAGCAGATAGTAGATCAGGGACGTCGTGGTGGTCTTTCCGTTGCTTCCTGTGATGCAGATCTTTTTCGCGGTGTCGTAGCGGCCGGCGAACTCGATCTCGGAGATGATGTGCGTGCCCTGCGCCTCAAGTTTCCTCACGATAGGCACTGAGCTTGGAATGCCCGGGCTCTTTATGACCTCGTCTGCGTTGAGGATAAGCTCTTCTGTGTGATGGCCTTCCTCAAAGCTGATGTCCCATTTGCGCAGATCCTCAGCGAAATGCTCCGGAATCTTTCCGTTGTCTGAAAGGAACACGTCGAATCCTTTCACCTTGGCGAGAACGGCGGCTCCGACACCGCTTTCTCCGCCTCCCAAAACAACAATTCTGCTCATATCCTCAATTTTTTTTATCTTATCTTCAACAAAGCCAGGGTAGAGACCGCCAGGATAACCCCGATCAGCCAGAACCTTGTCACTATCTTCGCCTCCGGAATGGCGTGGACCGGTCTGGAGATCAGCGCCGGAATGCCTTCCTTCTGGTAATGGTGGTGCAGGGGAGTCATCTTGAATATTCTTCTGCCCTCACCGTATTTTTTCTTTGTGTACTTGAAATAGACTCTCTGCATTATCACCGAAAGTGATTCAACCAGGAATATCCCGCAAAGGATCGGCAGCAGCAGTTCCTTTCTCATCAGGACCGCGCTCACTCCGATGATGCCTCCGATCGTGAGACTTCCGGTGTCACCCATGAACACCTGTGCCGGATAGGAATTGTACCAGAGGAATCCCATCAGCGCGCCCACGAAGGCTGACATGAATATTGCGATCTCTCCGCTTCCGGGAATATACATGATGTTCAGATAGTCTGAGTTCACCAGATTGCCTCCCAGCCAGGCCAGTATTCCAAGCACGACACCCACCGTGGCGCTTGTCCCGGCGGCGAGCCCGTCCATTCCGTCCGTAAGGTTCGTTCCGTTGGAGCAGGCCATGATGACAAACACGATCATCAGCACATAGACCGCCCATTTGCAGTACCAGCCCCATCTACCTTTGAACGGTGAGAACCATTTGTAGTCAAACTCGTGGTCCTTCACGAACGGGATCGTGGTCTTTGTGCTCTTGATGACATTCTCCATCTCCCAACCGGAATCCTCCGCCACGAGGGTTTCGGTGTCCACGTTCAAGGCTCCTGGGTTGCCTTGCTCGACCACATTGGCCTTGCCAGCGACAACGGGAACCTTTTCCCTGATCACGATGTCATCGCTGAAGCAGACGGCGAGTCCGATGACAAGTCCTAGGGCGAGCTGGCAGACCAGCTTGGCTTTCGGATGGAGTCCTTCCTTGTTGTGTTTGAAGACCTTGATGTAGTCATCGGCGAATCCAAGCGCTCCGCACCATACCGTGGTCAGGAGCAGGAGCTGGATGTAGATGTTCCTCAGGTTGCAGAACAGCAGGACAGGAACCACAATAGCAAGGATGATGATGACACCACCCATTGTCGGAGTGCCTTTCTTCTGCATCTGGCCTTCCAGCCCGAGATCCCTGATTGTCTCTCCGATCTGCTTGCGCTGTAGCCATTTGATGATCTTGCGGCCCGCGAAAAACGAAAGGAGCATCGCCGTGATGCTGGTAAGCATCGCCCTGAAAGACAGGTAGGTGAAAAGTCCCTGTCCCGGGATGTCGTATTGCCTGAGATATTCAAAAAGATGGTAGATCATCGCTTGTCCTCCTTTTTAGTGGCCGTCAGGCTGTTGAAGATTTCGGAGACCACCTCGCGCTCGTCGAAATGCCGGTGCTCGGTGCCGATAATCTGGTAGGTCTCGTGACCTTTGCCGGCGAGCAGGATGACCCCACCGTCCTTGGCGAACATGATGGATGCTCTGATCGCCTCTTTCCTGTCGGAGATGAATATGGCCTTGGCCAGTCCGTTGACGCTGAATCCCTTGCGGATGTCGTCCATGATGTCCTCCGTCCTTTCAGTGCGGCTGTTGTCGGAGGTCACGACAATCCTGTCGGCGTACTTTTCGGCTATTGCGGCCATCTCCGGCCTTTTTGTCTTGTCACGGTCTCCGCCGCATCCGAACAGGCAGATGAGCTCCTTGCCGTTGTCTATGTCCCTCAAAGTCTTGAGCACATTCTCCAGAGCGTCAGGAGTGTGGGCGTAGTCGATGACGACAGAGAGATTCCTCGGCCCGCTGATGACCTCCAGACGACCCGGGGCGGACTCCAGCTTGCTGATGGCCACCAGAGTCTCCTCCGGATCGGCCCCTACGGCGATAGCCGCGCTGTAGATGGCGAGAATGTTATAGGCGTTGTGTTGCCCGATAAGCCTTGTCCAGGTCTCCCGCCCGTCGATCTTGAGCAGCATCCCCTCGAAGGTCTCCTCCATAATGCGGCAGGTGTGGTCCGCGATGCTTCTGCAGGAATATCTCACCACCTTTGCCTTGGTGTTCTGCACCATCACCTCTCCGTTCTTGTCATCGATGTTGGTGATCGCGGTGGCCGTGGCCGGAAGGTTGTCGAAGAACAGCTTCTTGCAGCGGAGATATTCAGCGAATGTCTTGTGATAGTCGAGATGGTCGTGGGTCAGGTTCGAGAATATTCCGACCTTGAACTCGAGTCCAGCCACTCGTTCCTGCTCCACGCCGATCGAACTGACTTCCATGAAGCAGAACTCGCAGCCGGTGTCCACCATCTCGCTCATAAGACGGTTGATGGTGATAGGGTCGGCTGTTGTGTTGGCCGTCTCCAAACGCCTGGTTCCAACATAGTTGGCTATTGTGGAAAGCAATCCGCAGTTGTACCCCTGCGCCATGAAAAGGTGATAGAGAAGGGTCACCGTGGTGGTCTTCCCGTTGGTTCCCGTGATTCCGACAAGCGTGAGTTTCCGGGACGGATTGTCGAAGAAATCCGCCGCCATCATCGCCACGGCGTGACGGGAGTCCTTGACTTTGACGAATGTAAGCCCTCTGGTGGCCTCTCCGGGATATTCGGAAACAGCCTTGTCCAGCGCTTCCTCATCCTCATAGACAATCGCCGCCGCACCTGAGGCTATGGCTTTGCCGATGTAGTCATGCCCGTCGCTGTCATGTCCTTTGACGGCGATGAACATGGCGCCGGAAGTCACCTTCCTTGAGTCGTTGCAGATGTCGGTTATCCCGAGGCCCAGGTTCCCCCGCACCTCGATGACACCTGCGTTCCTTATGATATTCTCCAGTCTCATTTCAAATTAAATGTTATAGTCGAACCGTCCGCGACCTTCGTCCCTGCCTTTGGATTCTGGGAGGATACATGTCCTGTCCCTGAATATGAACACTTGAGCCCGCTGTTCTCTATGATGAATATCGCATCCTTGAGTCCAAGCCCCATTATGTCAGGAACGATCGGATTTTTCATGTCGGATCGGACTGTCATTTCCTTATCTTCGCCCATCACCGGGACTTTAGCCATGGCGGTCACCTCCGAACCCCATTCAGGGTCAAGTGTGTAGATGGCGTCCACAATCTCGCGCATCGCCGACGCCGGACCTACACCACCGTAAAGACTGCCTCTGATCAGGCTTGAGTTCATGCAGATGATGGCGCTGTACTTAGGATTGTCCGCAGGGAAGAAGCCGACGAATGTGGCCAGGTTGTGATAACTGCCATCCGCCGTCTGGGTGTTGTCCTTAGGGTCTCTTCCGTATTTCTCGATCTCTTCTTTTGAGAGGGACTGCCTTGCGGTTCCGGTCTTTCCGGCCACTGTCAGCTTCGCTCCCTTTAACCTGTAGGCGGTTCCCTCGGAGGTCACGGCCTTCAGAGCCCTGAGCAGGGTGTCCGCTGTGGCTCTGGAGCAGATGGATGCGTTCAGGACGCTCGGCCCTTTCTTTGTCTTCACGACACCGTTTTTCTCTATGCTTTCAACCAGATACGGCTTCATCATCCTCCCCTTGTTGGCGATGGCGTTGTAGAACGTCAGGGTGTGGAGCGGAGTCTCTCTGACCGAATAGCCTATGGCTACGGATCCCAGGTCGGTGGAGCTCCAGCTCTTTGAGTCAGGAGACGGAAGCACAGGCTCCTGCAGCCCTTCGAGGTCAAAGTCGAACGCCTGTCCGAGTTTGTACATGTACAGCTTGTCCATGAACCTCTTAGGGTTGTCGGAGTAGTTGTTTGTCGCAAGGTACCGGAACACATAGTTGGATGAGATCTCGAAACCATGCAGGATGGAAATCTTGACAAGGTTCTTGACATGATCGTCTTGGGGGTATCCAGGCAGTTTGCCTTCGTTTGTGGGGATCTCATCGTCAAGAGATTTGATGTAGCCATCCTCAAGGGCTGTCATCAACGTTGTGGTCTTGAACACGGATCCCGGGTTGGCTCCGTAGCCGATCACCATGTTGTAAACCTCGTTCAGACTGCTGTCTTTAGGACTTTTGGTCAGGTTCACCATTGCGCGGATGGCGCCGGTCCTGACATCCATGAACACGGCGCAGCCATCCTCGATCTTAGGGTTGGCGGACATCTGCTTCCTCATCGCCTTGTCAACGATGTCCTGAAGGGTTATGTCAAGGGTTGTCCTGACATCCAAGCCGTCCACCGGCTTGACGTATGTGCTGTCGTAGTTCTGGATCTTCTCCTTGTTGTCGGTAGGCTTGAGCCAGATCTCGCCTTCCTTGCCGTGCAGGACATAGTCATATTTGCCTTCTATGCCGATGTGGCTGCGTCCCTTCTCGTCCTCCTTCTGGCTGCTGTTGTCCTTGACGTAACCGATTGTGCGTCTGGCCAGTGTGCCGTAAGGGTATTTTCTGCTGTCATGCTTCTCGACGATGATCCCGCTCTTGTACCTGCCCTCCTCCATAAGCGGAAGGCTCTCCAGCTTCAGAAGAGTCCCTCTGTCAAGGTTTGTGAGAAGCTTCATGTACCGTTTCCTCTCGTTTCTGCCTTTGACGATCATCCTGTAGTACTCGTCGGCGTTGATTCCTGTCTCGGCGGAGAGGCCGGACGTGAATCTCCGCGCCTTGCCCAGCCAGTCGTTCTCAAGGCTGTCCGCCTTCCGTGGATCCTTCTCGCTCATGAAATCCTTCTTGAGCACGGTACAGTCCATGTAAAGATCGTACATCGGAGTTGACAGGGCCAGCAGCTTCCCGTCGCAGCCGATGATCGCACCTCGCTTTGGCTCTATGAGGCTCCTTGTGCTTTGAGGAACGAAGTATCTGACCAAATCCTTGTCGGGCTCCCAGACAAACATGATGTAGAGCATCCTGCCGAACACGGCCAGGCCGACGAACAGCAAAAAGATGTAGAAGCAGTACAGAATCAGACCGATCCTGTCCTGCTCTTTCTTTGTCGTGTTCTGTTTTGGTGCAGCCATCGCCGTTATTCGTTTAACCTGTCAGCCGGTTTCTCCGGCATTGTCAACTTCGAGCCTGATTCCTCCAGCATAGCCTGGACCTTGCTCATCCTTGAAAGACCCGCAAGCTCGACGGTCTTCTGAGCGTGGTAAATCTCCATGTCGGCAAGGACCTTCCTGTTGTCCTCCACCCTGGTCAAGGTCTTCTCGATCCTAAGACTCAGCCAGATGCTGACCCAGAAAAGGAAGAACGTGTAGATGATGTGGATGAAATAGCGGCTGACATGCAACCTCAGCAGCAATTCTCCCTTAAGTGTCGCCAGGGCAGCGTTCTTGAGCCACGCCCAGATGTCGGAGAATTTCCATTTCCTCAATTCCGTCATGGCCTGTTCCCTCCGTCTTCAATTTTCTCGGCGATCCTCAGCTTCGCGCTTCTTGCTCTGGTGTTTGAGGCTATCTCGCCCTCCCGCGGCAGGATCGGCTTGCGGTTCACCGCCTTCAGCGGGGCGTGAATATTCCCGAACATGTCCTTTTCCTCCTTGCCGTCGGCGTTGCCGGTCTTTATGAAGTTCTTCACCATCCTGTCCTCAAGGGAGTGGTAGGTGATCACTACCAGCCTTCCGCCAGGTCTGAGGGTGTCGGCCGCGCCTTCGAGGAATTTCTCCAGAGATCGCATCTCGTGGTTCACCTCGATCCTGAGAGCCTGATAGACCTTCGCAAGGTACTTGTGCTCAGCGAATTTCGGAAGGGAGGCCTTGATGGCCTCATCGAGCTCGCCGGTGGTGCCGATCGGATTTCTGTCCCTTGCTGAAGTGATCAGCTGGGCGACCTTGCGGGCGTTGTCCACCTCTCCGTAGATGCGGAGAATCCTTTCGAGATCCTCTCCTGAATATTCATTGACCACGTCCGCGGCCGTCTTTCCGCCCTCGCGGTTCATCCTCATGTCCAATGGCGCGTCGTAGCGGAAGGAGAATCCTCTCTCCGCCGTGTCGAACTGGTGGGATGACACTCCGAGGTCGGCGAGGATGCCGTCCAGGCCGCCTGTGAGTTTTTCTTTAAGGGTCTGGTCTTCGGTCTCGTGCGCCTCGTTCAGCACGAAATTGTGTATGAACCGGAAATCGGCCCGCACCATAGTCAAGCGAGGGTCGTCTATCCTGTTATTGATCGCGTCGCTGTCACGATCGAAGGCGATGACGTGACCGTCTTCATTTAAGCGTGAAAGTAGTTCGGCGGTGTGACCACCGCCCCCGAATGTGACATCGGCGTATGTTCCTGACGGATTGGTGACAAGGGCGGAAATGCTCTCGTCAAGCATCACTGGTGTATGGTATTCTGACATCGCGTGACCCTCCTATCTCTCCTGAGACAGCTGTCCGGCAATATTCAAGAATTCTTCGTTTGAGATTCCGCTGGCCTCGAATCTCTCCTTGGCCCAGATCTCGATCTTGTAATCGTTGCCCGAGAAGACTACCTCTTTCGTTACACCAATTGACTCCAAAAGCTTCTTGGGGATGGAGATGCGTCCGAGCTTGGCGTCCGGTTCGACGATCGCGCGGTCGCGCATGTACTCCCTCCAGAAAGCGGCGTGAGCACGATTAAAGAAATTGAGCTTTGACTTGACCTCCTCGGACTGGCGCTCCCACTCCTCAAAGGTGTACATCTCAAGGCAATCCTCGAAGATGTCTTTCTTTATGACAAACCTCTGATCGCCCTCGGATGGCATCAACGACTTGAACGGCGAAGGGAAAACCACTCTCCCTTTGTCGTCGATCTTGCCTGAATATTCTCCGATGAATGTGATCATAAGTTTTCGTCTTTCACGCTTGGTTACAAAGTTAGGAATATTTTTCCATTTTATTCCACCTATTTCCAAAATTTTCCACAATGATTTCAACAACCGTTGTACGGACGCTTTCAGGGCCGTTTTTTCATTTCGGCGACAAATGGCAAAGTTTATAATGAGCCTGAAGGAAAGATCTTCGCGGAGAAGTGGTCGGGGATAGAAAAGGGACCGGTCGATCGGCCGGTCCCTTCGTTGGTATATTCGTGAATATCTTAGAAATTCCCCTTGTCGGCGTTGTCCCACCATACGCGGGTTCCGCCCAGGTCGCCGGAGTGGCCGGTCTTGCTGGAGTTCTCCTTGTTGAGGAGCTCGATACCGGTCTTGAGACCCTCGGCGTTGGTGTCACCGGCATTGCTGCTGTAGATCTGGCGGCGTACGCCTTCCTCTGTGGTGACGGCTCCGTTGCTCTCGTTGACGTAGGCAGGGAAGAGAACCGGATAGCCGGTACGCCTCTGCTCGGCCCAGGCCTCGGTTGAGAGAGGGAAGAGCGCGATGTACTTCTGGGTCATGATGCGGGCGAGCTTGTCCTCGTTGGAGGCATTGTTGTCCCACTTCACGCCCAACTTGTTGAGGGCTTTGGTGTTGAGTTTCGGGTCGAAAGGATCGACGAAATCAATCTGCGTGTCGGTTCCGCTGATGTACTTCTCGACAGCGCCTTTCGCATATTCCGCGATCTCGGCGTACTTGCCCTTGTAGGCAAGCTCATTGGCCATAGAGGTTCTGATGCCTTCCTCGTAGAGGGACTTCACGTCGCCGGATGTCCAGCCCCTGAGGGCGGCCTCGGCGAGGAGGAAGTAGGACTCGGCCTGCTTGAAGATCGGAAGCGGAGCGCTGTAGATGCCCTTGCTGTTGCTGCCGTCTACCCAACCGGAGAGCTTGCCCCAGTCGTTCGGCTTGCCTGGCAGACCGCTGGCGAACCTGATGCCGTAGTAGCCGGTTCCCTTCGCAACTTCCTTTCCGTCGGAGGTGGTGAACTTGTCCTGGTTCTTCGCCATGTACAGAGGCTGGCGAGGATCCTTGAGACCTGACATCAATGTCACGAGGTTGGCGTTGAATCCGCAGTCTCCCCAAGCGAACATAAGCCAAAGCTCGTTCTCGAGACTCTTGTCGATCATGATGTCCTTGCCGCCGTTGGCGAGGGTGTTGCCCGCTGCCGCCTTGGCGATCGCAGGAAGGTCGTAGCCCGCGGCCTTCATCTCGTCCGCTCTCTTGGAAAGACGCAGGGCGATACGGAGTCTCATCGTGTTGGCCACCTTCTTCCACATCTCGAAGTCGCCGCCGCACCAGATGTCGAATGTGCCGAGTCCGGCCTTTTCGTCATCTGTAGGCTTGTTGAAGGCGTCCAATGCCTTCTGAGTGTCGTCAAGCATTGTCTGGTAGAGCTGCTGCTGGCTGTCAAACGGGAAGTATGACTCATACTCACCGGACAGGATGGAGCTGTGGGCGAGAGGGCCGTACACGTCGGTGGTCATCATAAGGCTGTAGGCCTGTACGATTCTCATCACGCCGGCGAGGGCTGGCTGGTTCTTGCCGTCAAGGGTGGCGATCAGTCGCCTTGTGTTGTTGAACACGTGGAGGTAGTGGTTCTCGTACATACCGCCCGAGTGTCCTCTGTTCTCGCCCATGTCACCGTTGGTGAAGTTTCCGTTAGGGGTCATGAAGTAACCGCTGTAGAAATCCACGGTGAGGTTTGTCCAGAACTGGAACATGTTCTGCTGAGGAGGGTAGCAGTACTGCATCGGCTCAGCGCACTGGGATGAGAGAGGAAGATCGTCCGGGTTCACCTGCACGTCGCTGGTGTTCATCTTCTCGAAGTCGCCTGTGCAGGCTACGATTCCGAGTCCGAACAAGGCCGCTACTGAATATTTTAAAATATTTTTCATTGTCTTGGAAATTTTTAGAAGTTGAGTTTAAGGTTCAGACCGAAGCTGCGTGAGGTAGGGAGGGCGAACATGTCGATGCCCTGCCAGCCGTTGCCTGTACCTGCTGAGACATCAGGGTCGCAAGGTGCGTCCTTGTAGAAGAAGAACAGGTTGCGGCCGATGATGGATGCTGTCACGTTCTTGCCGTTGCCGAGGAGGTTACGGAATGTGTAGCCGAAGCTGAGCTCGCGCAGACGGACGTTGGTGGCGCTGTAGACGTAGTTCTCGTTGGCGTAAGGAGAGTTGAAGTTGCTGGCTCCCGTGGTCTCGTACCAAGCCCTTGGATCGAAGGAGACTCCGTCAACGGTGATGGAGCCGGCGTCGCGGGCCTCGCCTGACCTCTGTGACACTCCCCAGCCGTCCAGCGTGGCCTCGGTCATGGAGATGACCTTGCCGCCGAATCTCGCGTCGATGAGCATCGAGAGATTGAAGTTCTTGTAGCGGAATGAGTTGCTCCAGCCGGCGTAAACCTTGGAGTTCATGTTGCCGACATGCTTGAGCTGGTCGTTGTTGTCGTCGCCGAGGATCGGCTGTCCGGCATCGTTCTTCTTGATCTTGCCGCTCTCGTCCCTGAGGATCTGGCGTACATAGAGGTCACCATAGGAACCACCTTCCTTGAGGATGATCTTGGCGCCTCCGAAGTTGGAGAGTGTAAGGCCGTTAGGAAGCTCGTCCACGAGTTCCACGATCTTGTTGTTGTTGTAGGAGAAGTTCACTCCTGTCTCCCAGCTGAAGTCGTTGCTGAACTGCTCGTACCAGCTGGCGGTCATCTCGATACCCTGGTTCTCCACATTACCGGCGTTCACATAGCGGTTGCGCAGACCGGACTCGTAAGGAGAGGCTACGGAGAAGAACTGGTTCTTGGTGTTGGTCTTGTACCAGGTGGCGGAGACGTTGAGCCTGTTGTTGAAGAAGGCTCCGTCGAAACCGGCCTCGATGGAGTGGGTCATCTCAGGCTTGAGGGTTCTGAAAGGAGCGCTGTCCGGAGCGGAGATCGATCCCTGTGAGCCAAGGCTGTAGAGCAGGTTGGTCATGTAGACAGGGACATCGTTACCCACGATGGAGTAGCTTGCGCGGAACTTCACGAGATCCACGGCAGGGCCGAGGTCGGCGAACTTGTTCAGAAGGAAGCTGGCTCCCACTGAAGGGTAGAAGAATGACACATTGTCGGTGAAGGCAAGAGCCGATGACCAGTCGTTACGGGCGGTGACATCGATGAAGAGGCCTTCCTTGTAGCCGAACTGCGCGGTAGCGAACACGGCGTTAAGACGCTTCTCGGTGTTCCAGTGGCCACCCTTTCCGACTGACGACATATTCCCATAATAGTTGTTAGGGGTGAATATGTTAGGGTAGTAGACGTTGCCGTTGCCAGGGGCTGTGAACTGTGTTCCCTCAGCCCAGAGATCCACGTTTCCGGTCTTGCTGTGGGTGAAGCTGGAGCCGGCGGTCACGGAGAGTGAGAAGGTGTCGTTCCAGTTGTGGTTGTAGCCGACGAGCACATCTCCGTACATCTGGTCGCTGAAGTAGCGGTTGTCCTTCATTCTGCCCATAGGGTAGATGTCACCGGTGCTGGAGGCGTAGGCGTTGTGCACAAAGTGCTCCTCGCCCCTCTCGTAGCGGAGACGGCCCTGTACGTAGAGATCCTTGATGATGTCCCATCTGACGCTGCCGCCGAACTCGTAGCGGTTGCGGTCAACGACCGGCTTCTGGCGGTTGAGCACCCAGTAAGGGTTGCTGTACTGCTGCTGCTTCGTGTTGGTCCAGTTCTGGACGTAGCAGCTGCGTGAGGCGTCATAGACCTCGTAGTTGTTCTTGTAGTGATCCCAGTCCTCGCCTCTCGGGAAGAGGTAGGCGCCGGTCAGAGGGTTCCAGAGGAATCCCGATGCGGACTGGTTCTCGATGTGCTGGTTGGTGAGCTTCGCGCTGGCCTCTATCTTGATGTTGTCGAGGACGGTGAAGTTGACCTTGGTGTTGAAGTTGTGGCTTCTGTACTCATTCTCAGGAGTCATGCCCTCTGAGTAGACATTGCCGTAGGAGAAGTAGGCTCCGAAAGAGTCGTTTCCGCCGGACACGGCGAATGTGTTGTTGGTCGTGAAACCTGTGCGGAAGAACTTCTTGAGATAGTTCGGCGCCTTTGAGGAGAGCTTGCTGCCCCAGCTGTAGGTGCCGTTGTCCGACATCCCGTAGTTGTTCTGGAACTTAGGAAGCACCATAGGGCTTTCTGCTGTCGTGTTGCTGGACACTGTGACGTTCACCTTGCCGGCTGCCGCTGACTTTGTCGTGATCATGATCGCGCCGTTGGCGGCCACGGCACCGTAAAGCGCTGCGGCTGAAGCACCTTTAAGGAGGGTGATGGACTTGATGTCGTCAGGGTTGATCGTGGACATCACATCGCCGCCGTCCCTCTCGCCACCATAGTTGGAGGCCACCTGGGATGAGGTGATGTTCTGCATCACAGGCACACCGTCCACAACAATGAGAGGCTGGTTGCTTCCGTTGATGGACTTGTTGCCTCGGAAGAGGATCTTGGATGATCCGCCGGCTCCTGTCGAGTTAGGAGTGATGACCAGACCGGCGCTCTTTCCCTGGAGGGAGTTGATCATGTTGATGCTCTTGATGTCGTTGACATCCTTGCCGCCGACTGTCTCGGCAGCGTAGGTAAGGCTTTCCGACTGGCGGACCATACCCATGGCCGTCACCACGACTCCCTTGAGAGCTGTGGCTTCCTCGAGGATGACGATGTCGAGTGTGGCCTGGCCGTTCCAGACGATCTCCTTGGTCTCGTATCCGATGATGGAGACGGTGATCACATCGTTGGTTTTCAGGTTGCTAAGTTTGAACTTTCCGTCAATGTCAGTGGTCTCACCCGTTGATCCACCCTTGACAAAAACGGCCGCGCCGATGACAGGGCCATTGGCGTCCTTGACTGTACCGCTGACGGAACCGCCCCTGTTCTGGGCACCCGCCGCGGCAGAGAACGATACAAACAGAGCGACAGCAGCCACAACAGCCGCCATTCCTCTGAATATCGAAGACTTGATTCTGTTTAACATAATTTTAAAATATTGGTTTTGTTGTGTAGTATGTCAATGTGTGTGTACTTTCTCTTCTTTTCTCTTCCGTCTCTTCCGCTTTTTCATCTCTTCCGCCTCTTCTGTCTCCTCAGCTTCTTCCTCTTCTTTTCTTTTCTTTTCTTTTCTTTTCTTTTGCCTTTGTCGTTTCTACCGTTTCTTCCACCTCTTTTCCCCTCTTTTTCTGCCGCTCCTTTCGTCTCTTCCGCTTCTCTCGCTTTTTGCCCCTTTTGCTCCCTTCCCATCTTCCGTCTTCTGGCTTTTTCTGCTCCTTTCACCTCTTTCTTTCTCTTCTGTTCAAAAGCCCGGTCAATTTTGCCTGCTCCTGGTATTTATCCCAGCTGATGTCTCCACTTTCTACCTCTTTTGTCCCAAAGCTCGGTCAATCTTAGGATGTTTGTCTCAACCTCCAGATTAAGCCTATGGAATATTTATTCATTATGCAAAGTAAAGTATCATTTTGTAAATATGCAAGAGGTTTTCTTCGGAAATGATAAGCTGCGGTTGAATTTTGATTAATAATATTAACGAAATCGATTGTTCAACTTTCATCTGTTGATTTCCTGTCCCCTCCCCTGGTCATTTCCCTGTCACGTTTATTTCTTCCGCATCTCTTTCATATTTTTTCCCCCTTCCCCGTAGCCCTTGTCATCCCTCTCTTCCAGGTGCGTGATTCCTCTTCGCACCTGGAGTCCGTTTCCACTGTCGTTCAGTCACTTGCGCTTCCAGGTGCGAGAGAAGAGTCGCACCTCGGAGCCCCGCCCCGCGTGCTGGCCCTCTGAGTGGCCATCCCACTCTCCCTGGTGCGCGATTCCTCTTCGCACCTGGAGTCCGTTCCCGCTGTCGGCCAGTCACTTGCGCTTCCAGGTGCGTGAGAAAAGTCGCACCTCGGAGCCCCACCCCGCGTCCCAGTCCTCCGTGTGGCCTTCCCTTTCTTCCTGGTGCGCGATTCCCTTCGCACCTGGAGTCCGTTCCCGCTGTCGGCCAGTCACTTGCGCTTCCAGGTGC
>OLGA01000092.1_pt1 | contig 74357 bp, 72 predicted proteins | sample 1604881 | NCBI WGS metagenome assembly OLGA01 (sample SAMEA3888896, study PRJEB22519) | human gut metagenome | biome: human gut; feature: human-associated habitat; material: faeces | place: Denmark | collected 2009 | reverse complement strand
GTAGTTTGACTGGGGTGGTCGCCTCCAAAAGCGTAACGGAGGCTTCCAAAGGTGCCCTCGGGTCGATTGGTAACCGACCTCAAAGAGTGCAATGGCATAAGGGCGCTTGACTGGGAGGCAGACATGCCGAGCAGGCAGGAAACTGGGGCATAGTGATCCGGCGGATGTGTATGGAAACTCCGTCGCTCAAAGGATAAAAGGTACTCCGGGGATAACAGGCTGATCCCCCCCAAGAGCTCATATCGACGGGGTGGTTTGGCACCTCGATGTCGGCTCGTCACATCCTGGGGCTGGAGAAGGTCCCAAGGGTTGGGCTGTTCGCCCATTAAAGTGGCACGCGAGCTGGGTTCAGAACGTCGTGAGACAGTTCGGTCTCTATCTATCGTGGGCGTGGGAGTTTTGAGTGGTGCCGTCACTAGTACGAGAGGACCGTGATGGACAGACCTCCGGTTTACCAGTTGTGCCGCCAGGCGCACCGCTGGGTATCTGAGTCTGGATTGGATAAGCGCTGAAAGCATCTAAGTGCGAAGCCAGCCGCAAGATGAGAACTCCATTGAGGGTCGTCAGAGACGATGACGTTGATAGGATGCAGGTGTAAAGACAGCGATGTCAAAGCCGAGCATTACTAATTGCCCGAACACTTTCTTTAGAAAGTTCATAGTTTCAACTGTATGTTGAGTCTGAATATAGCAGGAATGTAGAATTTCACATTTCTCATTTCTCATCAGTCATTATTCATGTTTTGCTTGTGTGCAAATACGTCATAACCCATTATCAGGTGGTTATTGCGGTGGGGTTCCACCTCTTCCCATTCCGAACAGAGAAGTTAAGCCCACTTGCGCCGATGGTACTGCAATGCAATGCGGGAGAGTAGGTCGCCGCCTCCTTTCAATGAAGAGCCTCAGATTTCGAAAGATTTCTGAGGCTTTTTTGTTTTTCTTCCCGCGGATCTTTTTCTTCTCCGCTGGTTTTTTCTTCTCGCTGAATATTAGTTTGTCACGCAGATTTCGCAGATGACGCAGATTTTTTCTCATTGATTATTTTAGTCCCACAGATTTCACGGATTCCCACAGATTTTTTCATTGATTATTTTAGTCCCACAGATTTCACAGATTTACACAGATTTTTTCTCATTGTTTATTTTTCTCACGGATTTCACAGAATTACGCAGATTTTTTATGAACGCTTTTTGCCCCTGAAACTGTTGCGGACTAAGGCGGATTCACAATTTCTGCAGAGAGATTCTGTGGCAGTATGATGTTTGAAGCCTTCTATCATGGCCTGCGCTCTGGCGGATGAGAGGATTTCTTCCAGGGATTGATGGAAAAGATTGCCGAGAATGATGTCGCCATTGTGGTCTAAGCAGCAGGGTACTAGACTTCCATCAGATAGAATTCCTATCTGCTTGAATAATGCTTTGCAGAAAACTTCTGGATTTTCAGACTCTTTTTTCTCTGTATCTGGCCATTCAAACTTTCTGTCAAATTCTAAATAGAGATTGTCGCAAAGTCTGAAACCATCTGGGCGCTCCTTCCATGGTTTGGGTACATATTTTTCTATATATTCCATGACCATTTCGTTTTCTTTGTCTTTTCCTCCTTGATTCCAGAGACGAAGTACGATACAGGTGCCTTTTTGTGCAGCTTGGGTGGAGAATTGCATTACCTGATCCATATAGGTTGATAATTCTCCCTTTGCATTACTTTCGTGGGAATGGAGAGATAATTGTATTTTGTGGGGTAAGGTATCGAGTAGATTCATCGCTTTTTCCAGTAAGGTGCCATTAGATGTAAGTACTGTCTTAAATCCTTTGGCTCTGGCTGTCTGAATAAATTGTGGTAGGAGAGGGTGAAGTAATGGTTCGCCCATGAGATGGAAATACAGAAAACAAACCTTACCACTTACTTTATCTGTGAGAAGGTCAAATTCCTCTGCGGTCAATTGTCTTTTCTTCCTCTGATGTTTTGGACAGAAATCACAATTGAGATTACAAGTATTTGTTATTTCGATATAGCAACGATCTATCATTTCTTTTCTCTTTCTTCAAAATTATACTTTTTCTCATTTAAATAGCTTCTCCTGCTATCTTCTTTGCAAGCAAAATTGTTTGCACATTTAAATCTCAGGCAAAGTTAAACAAAAAAAATGGATTTACCAAAATTTCTACATAAAAGGTAGTTTGATAAGTAGTTTTATTACAAGTATTGTACTTGTCATTTATCATGTTATCTGCACACATTGCTGAGGAACTATTATATTCAAAAACATTTTAAATGTTGGTTATTTAGTAGATTTTATCTTGTTTAGTTGAATTTTATTGCAAAAAGGTTATTATTAGAAAGAAAAATTGTAATTTTGCAGTTAAATAGAAAAATATTCACTTTTTTAGTAAAATGGTAGAATCAATACAAAACATTTTTATTCAGGTAAGCGATTTTCTCTGGTCGTATATTATTATTTCTGTCCTGATTTTCTGTGCGGTGTTTTTTACGTGGCGTACCCGATTTGTACAGTTCCGTCTTATCAAGGAGATGGTGAGGTTGTTGCTTCATCCAGATAAGGTGCAACCTGAAGAAATAGGACATGACGAACTTTCTATGGACGTTAAGGTGGATGGGGAGATGAAGCATATCTCTTCTTTCCAGGCCTTTGTGGTGGCACTCGCCAGTCGTATAGGAACAGGAAATTTAGCTGGCGTGGCTACTGCCATCAGCATTGGTGGACCAGGAGCTGTGTTCTGGATGTGGATGCTTGCTTTGTTGGGTTCGGCTTCGGCTTTTATCGAATCTACGCTTGCCCAACTCTATAAGCGAAAGGGAAAGACTTCTTTTTATGGCGGTCCTGCCTATTATATGAAATATGGATTAGGAAAGGGATGGATGGGAATTCTCTTTGCCGTTTTGATGATCATCACTTTCGGTTTTGCCTACAATTCCGTGCAGAGTAATACCATCTGTCTGGCATGGCAGAAGGCTTTCGGTTTTGAACCTGCTACTATGGGTATTGTTCTCACTGTACTCACTCTGCTTATCATTTTCGGTGGAATCCAGCGTGTGGCAAAATTCTCTTCTACAGTGGTTCCTCTCATGGCTATAGTCTATCTGCTGATAGCCGTTGGTGTGGTCATCTGGAATATAACCAGTCTGCCAAAGGTTTTGCTGACTATTATAGAAAATGCTTTCGGATTCAATCAGGCTGCTGGAGGTGTGTTAGGTATTACCGTGATTCAGGGCATTAAGAGAGGTTTGTTCAGCAATGAGGCTGGTGAGGGTAGTGCGCCAAATGCGGCGGCTGTTGCTACCGTGAGCCATCCGGTAAAACAGGGATTGATACAGGCTCTTGGCGTCTTTACGGATACGCTGGTAGTTTGTTCCTGCACGGCATTCATCATCCTGGTAAGTGGTGTGGACGTTACGGCTTCTAATGGTATTCAACTGACGCAAGATGCCTTGACCCATGAAATCGGTAGTATTGGAAATCCTTTTGTGGCTGTGATGATATGGCTTTTTGCTTTTAGTAGTATCATTGGCAATTATTATTATGGTGAAACCAACGTGAGATATATCAAGGATTCCAAGTTAGGAGTCTTCATCTATCGTCTTGCTGTGGCTGCGATGGTAATGGTAGGAGCCGTTGTCTCGCTTGATTTTGCCTGGAGTTTTGCCGACATCACGATGGCGTTGCTCACCCTGTGCAATCTGGTAGCCATCGTCTTGCTTTCCCGTCAGGCGGTTTTCTTGCTTCAGGATTATCGCAAGCAGAAGAAAGAGGGAAAGAATCCTGTTTTCAAAACGAATATGATGCCGGAAATTGCAGATCAGTTGGAGGCATGGTAACTTTCAGGGAAGGTATAAATATAATTAATGTATTGAGATATGAGAAAGTTTTTATTATTTTTGTCTTTGATAGTAGCTATGGTTTGTAAGGCACAAACCAAGCAGGAGCTGTTGCCTGTGGGTACAATGGCACCAGATTTTACAGTTACAGATAGCGTGACGGGGAAGAAATTGTTCAGCCTTTCTGAATTGCGCACTCAAGTTACAGCTGATGGTAAGGTGAAGGCTGGAATTTGGGTGGTTCTCGATTTCTGGGCTTCCTGGTGTCCTGACTGCCGTAAGGATATGCCTACCGTGAAGAAGATAGATGAAAAATATGGTAAGAAAATCAAACTTATTGGTGTTTCATTTGATACAGATAAGGCGAAGATGAATGGTTATCTTTCTGCCAATCAGTATTCATGGTTGCAGTATTCTGAATTCAAGAAATGGAAAGAAACTCAGATATCTAAAGATTATCATATCTCATGGATTCCAACATCTTATCTCATAGATCCAGAAGGAAAAATTGCTTTTTCTACTCTGAATGCTGAGGAGATGCTTGAAAAACTTGATTCTTTGAAGGCTGAATTATAGAAAAAATGAGGATGTATCAAAACATTATGTTTGGTACATCCTCATTTTATTATAAAATAGTTTTTAGATATTTTCTTTTCCTGTCATTATAATGCCATTCCTGCTTCGTATGAAGCATATTGATAACTTGTATTCTCGTAATACATCGAACTGTTGTAGTTGTCAATTTTTGTGACTATCCATGAATTATAAACCTTGATAAGCGCTTCAATGACATCAGTTTTTGTATGCTCTGCGACTTCAACAATGAGTCGTTGCATAACTCTACCTATTTCCCAATGAGTTGGGACTTTTTCATGAATGAGGGAAATGTTGTCGTAAGTCCCCTTACAAATTTGTTGGTTTTCCACGATTTCTTCCGTAATCTTGTCAATATTCTCGCAATGATATACATCGGCAAATTCGAAGTAATGAGTCAGACGTTTTCTTCCCAAGGCATTAACGATAATTTTGCGCTCATTCTTTGTCTTGCGAGCTATATATTCGATTAAGCTGCAGAGGTAGAACAGGTTGTTCATTTTCTGCTGCTCACGACCTGGAGTTCCCGTAATCTCCTGTATATGGTTCTTGTCGTCTATGATTTTCATACTTCTTCAAATCCTTTATGAGTGATACACTTCAAAGCTTCAGAGGTGCAGAATACGATCTGATTAGTAGGGTACTTGAATTTGGCCATTACCCAGAATTGCTCCCTTGTATAGATCCCATTCATGAAATCTGCTACGTAGTTGTATATCTGATCGTCTGCCATAGGACCAGTGACTATATCGTAACCATGTGGCTTTCCTGACCGGCATGCTACTACGAAGTCTAACCATTCATCTGTCAAGTCCTCGAATTTCTTGATTTTAAGGGAAGGATTTTCTTGATACTCATAAATGTTAATTATAGGAGTGTCGTATCTGCCTGCCCATCTTGCAGCTTGATGCTTGAGAGTTGTGCAATAGAATCCATTGCCGAAATCTTTGGTGAATCTTCCATCCATCAATTTTGGCTGTTCTATAATCGTATAACTCCCATGATATATTGTTTGCGCCATTATTCTTTCTAAATATAAAATTTCACCGCAAATTTACGTTTTTTATTTCTAATTTCCAAACATTTATGAGTGAAAGTGTCTTAGACTTGAAATTTAATAATGGTTTTCTAAATTTTATTTTACTTCAGTCAATTTTCCTGTCTGAGAGTCGATGATATAACCATGCAGATTGACATCCTTGGGAACGAGAGGGTGGTTGCGGATGGTGTTGACTGTATTTCTGACAGAATCCTCTGTATCGTGAAAACCTTCCAGCCAATGATCAAGGTCGATACCGCAAAGTCCGATAGTATCAATGACATCCTGATGGATTCCTCTCTTGACCATGAGTTCCTTCATCTGTTGTCCATTCATGTGGCAGGCACCACAATTGGAATGGGCGATGACCATGATTTCCTTTACTCCTAATTCATAAATGGCAACCAGGAGGCTGCGCATGGCCGAGTCAAATGGGCTGATGACCAGTCCGCCTGCATTCTTGATGAGTTTAGCATCTCCATTTTTCAGTCCGAGAGCTGCTGGCAGGAGTGCTGTCAGTCTGGTATCCATACAAGATAAAATGGCAAGTTTCTTGTCTGGGTACTTGCTGGTTAAATACTTCTCATAACCCTTATTGGCTACGAATTGTTCGTTATACTTGATAATTTCTTCGATAATCATAATATTGATGTTATTTATTCTCTTAAATTAATTAATGACGGAGCATAGTTACATCGTTTTTTTATTGCGTTCTATGCAGCTACTCCCTTTCTTTCTCCAACTATACTCCCCGTGCTTGTCGAATACAATCCAGTAGAGTACAGGTAGAATGGTGGCGATGAGCACCATTGAGATGAGGGTTCCGAAGAAAATGACGGCTCCCATCGGCGACCACAATGTATTGTTCTCTATCATCATCGGCAAAACACCTACAGAGGCTGCGGCTGATGTGAGGAAGATAGGACGCATACGGCGCTCGCCAGCTTGGAAAGCAGCATCTTTTACGGAAAGTCCCTTGTCGCGGCGCAGTTCTTCGGCATAGTCTAACATGATGATACCATTTCTCACCAGGATACCCATCAGGCTTACTACACCCAAGATGCAGGTAAGACTCACGTCGAATCCTGTTATCAGGAGTCCTATAGCAGCACCGAAAATACAGAGCGTCATGGATGAGAGATTTACCAGAGCCAGACTGATGCGCTTGAAATGGAAGAGCAGGATGAAGAAGATAATCAGTGCTGCTATCATCACGCCAGAGGTAACTTGTGGCAAGGTCTCGGCATCCTTCTCTGCCATACCGCCTATTTCCCAATGAAGGTCGGGATCGAGCGAGAGATCCGATACTTCCTCCTTCAGTTTGTTGGCTAATTTGTTGGCATTGAATCCTCTCAATGGTTCACCGATGATGGAAATGGTGCGCACGCCGTTTCTGCGTACGATGCTTCCATCGTGCCAATCGGGTGAAATCTTTGCCAGCTGCCGGAGAGGAACACTCGAGGTTCCTCCCATCACAGGGATATATTCGTTGGCAAGATCACTATCATTCTGCGATTTCAATACCATCTTTACCGGATAATCGCCCTCCCAAAGGGTGGATATTGGAATGCCATCGCCAAAGTGTATGGCAAGATCGGCCGAAAGAAGCGTCTTGTTCACGCCCAGTCGGTTGGTCTCGGTTGCGTCAGGAGTTACTCTGATGCCCGGCAATGGTTCTTCGTAATTGGTGCGAATCAGATTGATGCCTTCTATCTGATGCATGCAGGCTGCTATTTTCTTGGCTGCTTCCTTCAGATCCCTGATACTGTCGCCGCTCACCCTTACTTCGATAGGATAGGTGGCGTTATTGTAGTCCATCTGTTTGAAACGGATATAGCAGTCAGGAAAATAGTTGGAATAGCGGTCGGCATATCGGTCGAGCACTTCTTCTGTAGCGCTGTTGTCAACTGTATTTACGATAAACTGTGCAAAGTTCGGTCCGCCAATCTGAGGCGCATATGTGGTATGGAAACGAGGTGAGCCTTGTCCTATAAATGTGGTTACGGCTGTTACCTGTGGGTCGCGCTGCAGGATGTGGGCCATCGAGTCTGCCACCTGTGCCGTCTTCTCGGCGGTGGTTCCGTTAGGGAGATAGAACTCCACAGCAAACTGGTTTCTCTCGGCAATAGGCATCATTCGCTGAGGCAGGTTCACGAAGATAAAGCCTCCGATGATGATCAATGCCAATCCTGTGATGAGGGTGGTGCGAGGGAATGAGAAACAGTGTTTCAGCAACCAGGTATAGCCCATCTGCAGATAATCGAGCGGCTTTTTCCGGGCATTTGGATTGGGTTGACTGCTGATGCCCTGATGAATTACCATATACTGCAGATAGGGTGTAAGCAGCAGCGAAACTGTGAGCGAGATACTCAGGATGATGAACATTGCCCAAGGGAACGACTGTACGAAATCGCCCATATCGCCATGCATGGTAAAGAGGAATGGAAAGAAGGTGAGCGAGATGCTGAGCGTGGCTGAAAGCACCGACATGAAGAATTCGCGAGGGGCAGCGATGGCTGCGTGCCAGCGAGACATACCATGTCCCAACTTCTCCATGTAATTGTCGATAATCACCACAGAATCATCCACCACCATACCTAAGGTTACAATCAAAGCAGCCAGAGTAACGGTGTTCAGTTCCATGCCGAAAATATAGAAGATGCCCACTGACGAGAAGATGGTGATAGGGATGCTGAGAGCTGAAACCTCTGCCACACGGCGTGGCATTAGCAGGATGACCACGATGATGACGGAGATGACCGATATGAGCAGTTCACGGAGGAAGGTAATCACAGATTCGCTTACCACCCTGCTCTGGTCGGTGATGGTATTGATGCGAACATCATCGGGCAATGTCTGCTCAAATTCATCCATTGCCTGATGTATGTCTCTTCCCATTTTCACGATATCATTGCCCGGTCGCATCTCGATGGATAGGAGTACGCATTTGTTGCCGTTGCTCTCGATGTATTTGTTCAGCTTGGGATATTCTCTTTTGATTTGGGCAATATCTTTCAGTCTGACGATGTTGCCTTTCGGGTCGGAATAGACAATTTGTTCTGCCACATCCCGTTCGTTGTTGTAGGAGTCGGTGATGTGGATGGGCATATTGAGCTGGCTCAGTTCCAAATTGCCGCTTACGGTAGTGAAACCTTGCAAGGCAAGATCATTCAGTACTTTGTAGGATCCAATGCCATATTTTGCTAACTTATTCTGATCCAGACAGATACTAATTTGCTCGTTCTGCAGTCCGTAGGTGCGGAGGTTGGAGATGGCATCGATACGACGCAGTCTGTCCTTCAGTTGGTCGATGTAAGTATTCAGTTCCCGATAGGTTTTCTGTTTGCTTTCCATCGTGATAAGCAGGGCAGAGGTGTCGGCGATATCATCCACGGCTTGCAGGGCGAGAACCCCTGATGGCAGGGAAGTTTTGAAGGCTTGCAGTCCATGTTTGAACTTGCTCCAGAAGGCATCGCGGTCCTCCACGTCATCGTTGAGTTCCATGAACACAATCAGCATGCCGTCTTTGCTCTGTGTATAAGTCTTCTTCTTGTTCACCTCCTTGTATCCGAAGATAAAATTCTCCAACGGTTTAGCCACCCGTTCTTCCACTTCATCGGATGTGGCACCCGGATAAACAGCCACGCAGGCACCTTGACGAATGGTGAATTGTGGCATTTCCTGCTTTGGCATGATGCAGATGCCCAGTATGCCCAAGAAGACAAGCATCCCCATGAGCAGGAGCACGATGTTGTGGTTGCACATGGCCGACTCTATGAATGAGCGCTTGATGATGCGGTTGGGCTTTCTGGTGATGCGAGCCTTGATGTGGTCGTGAAGGGCGGTGTCCTTCTTTGGCTTATATGTATCTGGATTCATTTCTTTTCCCTCCACTTTTTATCGTTTTTCATTCTTTCTGGTATCTACTTTCATTCCTTCAGAAACTTTCTGCTGACCATTGATGATGACTTGATCACCAGTGTTTAAACCCGATAGAATGATGATGCCATCTCCCTCGAATTCGCCTGTAACGACAGGTTGCTGATGCGCCTTTCCGTTCACTACGGTCCATACGAATCGGGAATTATCTACATCGAGTTCAATGCATTGTGGGGGAACGATGATTTTGGATGCAGCTGCAGAACTGCCCTGTATCTGAGCATTGCAGACCATGCCTGGGAGCAGTCGGCCCTGTGTGTTGGTGATGCACACTTTGATATCGTAAGTATGTGAGATAGGGTTGGCATCTATGCCCTTTTCAGAAATCGTGCCATAGAAGACGGCCCCTCCAAGGGCTGCAACCGTCAATTTTACATTGTCTCCTACATGGAGGTGTGAAATTTCTGCTTCTGGTATAGAAACTTTGGCGTTGACTTGTTTGACATCTGCCAGTTTCAGCACGGGTTGCCCTGGAAGCACGTAGGTTCCCATATCCACGTTTTTAGCAGCGATGACACCCGCAAAGGGGGCAGTGATGGTAGAGTGGGAGAGTTGTTGTCGGGCGATACTTTCGGCAGCTTTTGCCTGTTCCAATTTGCTTTCTATCTCCACCCATTTCATGTCCGAGATAGTTCCAGACTGATGGAGGGGTTGGAATCTTCTGTATGCATCTTCTGCTTGTTTCAGAGTAGTGAGCGTTGCGCGGTGTGCCTCCTTCACAGTGGTAGGATTGATGGTAGCGAGCAGTTGACCCTTGCTGACTCTATCTCCCTCATCCACACGGATGGAAGTGATGTTGCCTGCGATTTCAAAACTGAGTGTAGAACCCATCTTTTCCTCAATGGTTCCCACATAATCCTTCGTGCCCTCCAGGTTGGTATCTCCCACGGAGAGCGTTTCTACCTTTACGGATTTCTTTTCTGTCTTCTTGGCTTTTTCCGTGCATCCCGTCAGCATCAGACCGCTGATGATGAATGCGATGAGCCATCCCATCAAACTCTCTATCTGTTTCATCTCGATAATTTTTTTAGTTCTTGCAAAGATAATGCATTTTTGCTAAAGCATGGGAAAATTAGATTTAAAAAAACAAAAAAGCCATTTGTTCTTTTTCAAACAGTCATTTCTGTTTTCATCTTTTTTTTAAAAGTGTCTGTCACTTATCGACATTCTAAGAATAGTGGACAAAAAATATTATATTCTTGTTTGTTTGCCTATTTGTTTGCATGTTTACCTCTTCAAAATCAGAAATATGTTATCCTATGAGATAATAAAATAGAATCGTCATCCGCATTTCTTTCATTCCTCAGTTCAATATATTAGAAGAGCAGGAGTGCAGACAACAAGCCTTAGAATAATTTGATTTTGTAAATTTTGATGTATTTGGGTATATAGTTAGAGTATAGAACGTTTTACTCTCCAAAAATATCAACCAATAAAAGTCTTTAAAACTTCTTTTGTAGCCTTGGCAATCTCTTTCTATCGTTCTCGAAGTCACCGACAAAGTCTCCGACATTTACACCGCCATCACGCCACCTCCATTTTCTTCTATCATTGGCAATGGAAGCTTGGCACGTTCAAACTCCTCGGAAATCTTCTTGAAACCACGTCCCCATGACTCCACAAAGCCTGCTTTGTAAAAAACATTAGCAATATTATGGTTACGAGGATAAGAAGAATGCTTCTGCAACAAAGCTGCAGGAGTCAACTCTTTTGGCAACAATCCATAATCCCGGTAATCCTGGTCTCGATTTATTCTTCCTTGATAATCCAATCACTAATTGTTCGCTGATTGCTATCGAAATTTACGCCTATTTTAAACAAGCGCTTGCCATCGGTGGAATAAGGAATCAGATATCCCTTTTCATCTATCTGCCTGATAGCTTCCTCTGCAGAGCCATCATACTTTAGCTCGAAAACATATACGGCATCAGGCATATACACCACAGCATCTGCTCTGCCAATTGCACTATCCTCTTCTACTTTCATGTGGGCACCCATCAGGTTGAAGATAAGATAGAATACCGTCTGAAAATCACGTTCGTTCTTATTGCTCAGGCGATTGGAAATGCTGGCAAGATACGCCTTTAGGCGAACCATTGCTCCTTCTACATCTGCATCATAAAGCTTTTCCAAAAAATCACCTACCAGACTGTTGTTATCCAGAGATATAGGGGAAAGATAGTTGGGTGAAAGACTCTTGAGCATACCAATCTTAACCTCCCTGTTAGGATACTCCAAAGTATAGCGGTGCAATATAGGGTTATACTTCTTGATGGTGAGATAACCACTCTGATAAAGCAGCGGAAGTGCAGAAGTCATCATTTCTGGTGAAACATCAAAGTCATCTACATCACATGACTTTTTCTCAATATCCATTACATTGACATGATACTTCTGCAATGTTTTAATGAGATAAGTTGGCGTACCAGAACCAAACCAATATGGAGCAATGTCGCGTGCATTCAATGCTTTTACCAAGCTGAATGGATTGAAGACATCCTCAGATTTCTTGCTGAAATGATAACCATCATAGAATCGTGTCAACTCTGTCAGACATTCCTCATACGTCATGCCAAGATCATCGCCCAATGCCTCAATATCAGGTTTCATCTGCGTAATAAGTTCCGTCTTACTGATACCACAGATAGCTGAGTACTGGTCGAACATACTGATATTGTCAAGGTTGTTAAGTTCGCTGAAAATGCTAAGTTGCGAGAACTTCGTGATACCCGTGATGAAGGTGAACTCTAAGTAAGGGTCGAGCATCTTAAGAGGACTATAGAAATTCTGCATGATGCGACGCAACTGACTAAGATTATCTTTCTCATGCACCACATCCAGCAATGGGGCGTCATATTCATCTATAATGACCACCACCTTTTCGCCTGTCTGCTCGTATGCCTTCTTCACTAGATCTTTCAAACGGAGATTTGCATCCACCTGATGTGTCTTGTATCCCCAGCGAGTTTCCTGCTCTTCAAGCATATCAGCCAAATATCTTTCCAATTGCTCCACGCTCATGTGTTTGGCACCGCTCAGATCAAAATGAAGCACAGGATGCTTGATCCATTCCTTCTCATAATCTGCAATGGCTAATCCTTCGAAAAGTTCTTTCCTTCCCTCAAAATAAGCTTGAAGGGTAGAGGCAAAAAGAGATTTTCCGAATCGTCTTGGGCGACTCAGAAAGACGTACTTCATTTTTTTCTCTCGAAAATCAACGATGTATTTGGTCTTATCTACATAGAGATAATTGCCCTCTCGGATATTCGAGAATGTCTGTATTCCTACAGGATAGAAATTTACTATTTTTGCCATATTTCCACGTGCTTTACGTTTTGCGCTGCTAAATTACAAAGAAAATCTGAATTAGCCAAGCATAAATTCAAATATTTCCCTTTCTGTTTCTAACTATGTCATTTGGCACTGGTAAACAAGTCATTTACAGGTGGTAAACAAGTCATTTACGAGTGCTAAATAAGTCATTTCCAACCTCAATAAGTCGTTTCCCTATCGTAAATAAGCCATTTGTTCTTTTCAAACAAGTCATTTTTCTTTTCTTCTTTTCGCTGTTTTATTTATTTTGGCTGCAAAGGTAGTAAAAACCAACTAAGCCCTGTGTTCTGCGATATATCGCGATTTCTTTAAGGATCATTAGCGGGACTTTAACAGAACTGCTTTGATGTTCTCATGATTTAGCAGGATTACTCAAAAGGAATAAAACATTACAAAATTAAATGGAGGTGACAGTGACACCTACTTTTCAACTTTATTTTTATGCATTGGAGACACTACCCTCCAATTTGGATGTCTCCCTCTGATTATCAATCTTTTATCTATTTTCGCGCGGTAAGTCATAAAAAAAAGAGTATATAAAAGTGTCACCTGTCACCGTTTTCTGTCAAGCCCTTTATTGGAGCCAGTTTGTTGGGTGACACCAGTGACACGAGTTTTCACTATTTTTGTGGAGGTGCCTGTCACTCCTGTCACCCAACGATTAGCAGAAAATAGTGGACAAAATCATATTGTATTCTTGTTTGTTTGCCTATTTGTTTGCATGTTTGTCTCATCTAAATGAGGAAAAAGTGCTCTTCTGACGTAATAAAATAGACGATGAAACGTTATACTTAAAAGAATAATAAATTGTGATAAATATGAAGACAATTAAATCTTTTGTTGGATTAGCATTCGTTCTGTTTGCATCCTTCTTTGTGGTATCCTGCAATGATGAAGTCGAAGAAACATTAGAGCAACAATGGGCTTCGGTATTGGATAATCATGGCTGCAACTACGACTATAGTGACGATGGAAAATGTTTTGGTGATGGTGGCGGTATCAGCAAAGAAAATTTTGACAAAGTGATTGTTGGTCATGGCTGGAAGCACTACGGCACATGGGAAATAGACAAGTATGGCAAAAGACTGCCTCTCGAATATTATCACAACATAATTGGTGTATCTCCAGATAATTACTATTTTGATAGCAACACTAAATTAACTATTTACTATCGTTCAAATACGGCTGGAAATGCTATAAAGAAGAGTGAAGTAGCATATACTTTCAATCGTAAATACAAAGGAACGTCACGCACAGTCCTATTGCTTGACAATAAAAAATACATTCAAATCACTGGCTGGACAAGGGGTGAGCAACCTACTTTCTGCATGGTTCACCCATTGGGAATAAAATCCAATGGAGAAACCCTTTATGGCGTTTCCATCTATGTACAAATGACTGATACAGAATTGAAATCAATGCAGGAGAGTGTATCCTACTTATACCAAGCACAAAGACAGAATTGTCATCCGCATTCCTCAATTCCGACAATCAAGTCGCCAATAACCGCCACGCCAGGGCGATAACCAAAGAACTTCTTGTATGTAGGCTTTGCATCATACTTCTCAGTCTCTATGAACTGATGGTCGAAATCAACATCATACCTCTCGCCCTTGATGGTGGAATACTTCATTGTTTTTATGCTTCTTCTTGTTTTTTGTGCCTTTATATTTTGGCTCCTTGGCAATAGGAATCATCTGTATAGTGTTAGCAATTTTTAATGCCGACGACTCAGGCGGAACAATTGGTGGTGGTGGATTGCCTTGGCGCCTATAATCTTCAAGTAGCCAATGCGCCTGCTATCAGATACTTGCAGTAGAAGGTTTCGCCAAGACAGATTTTATTATGCGCCCTTTTTCTTCATCATCAATCGCGACTTTTCTTTGGCCAGAACCTGCATATCCACTGCCACATCGTCTTCATCTACAATTTCTACGCCAGTCATTGTTTCTATCACGTCTTCCATAGAAACTACGCCACGGAGACAACCGTATTCATCCACAATAATAGAGATGTGTTCGCGCTTTTCCAGCATCTTTTCCCATATCTGATATAGAGATTCATCTTCATTGAAAGAAAGAATCGGGCGCACCAACTCTGATAATCTGGTCTGGAACTTGTCGTCTGAAACCTCCTTGAGCACCATGTCTTTCAGGATATAGCCCACGATGTAGTCTTTGTTATTATCATATACAGGGATGCGAGAGAAATTCCATTCCTTCTGTTCGTAAAACTCCTTGATGGTTTGATTCACGTTGGCAGATTCTACCACAATGGATGGAGTCATTACCTCTTTGGCCTTTACTCCAGCCAGGCGAATACAGCTTTTGATGATCTTGCTTTCTGATTCACGGAAGATGCCTTCTGTGGTTCCTACATCCACCATGGCTGACACTTCCTCGCGGCTCATGGTGGCCTGGTGGTTCTTAGGAGTAAATATCTTCGTGATAAGTTCTGAGAGCAGTACCAATGGATAGGTGATGAAAATGAGCACCCTGATAATCTTGGTAGATGACATGGCTAATGAGCGCCAATAGGATGCACCAATGGTTTTCGGGATGATTTCAGAAAGCACCAGAATCAGCAGGGTAAGAATAGCGGAAATGATACCGAAGTATTCTTCACCAAAGAGTTTGATAGACTCAGCACCTACACCGGCAGAACCGATGGTGTGGGCAATGGTATTGAGCGAAAGAATGGCACCCACTGGGCGATCTACGTTGTTCTTGTACTGTTTCATCAAAGAGGCTGTCTTGTTGCCTTGACTCTCCTTCATCGAGATAAACGACATTGGAGTTGATAATAACACTGCTTCCAGGACAGAGCATAAAAAGGATAGTGACAGAGCACCTAAAAAATATAAAATAATTAAACCCATGTAAATTTTAATTCGTTAATAATATGTTATCTGAAATGAGATAGATATTATTTCCGAAGATTACAATGAAGGATGTAATGGGGAACATTACATCTTTGGAGTTTATTTGATATATGTTTTGTTGTTGCAAATGTCATTACAATCATCATTGATTTCAATTTGTTGCAAATATAATGAAAATAATACGAAACTCCTCTTAATTTCTCGAAAATTAGATTGTTTTATATGATTTTTAGTAAATATTTGTTAGTCTTTCTAATAACATCTTTCATGGAGAAGAGGATGAGGGGGGAGTCATAAATCTTGACACACTATCCGATGAGAAAGCATTTCCTCAAAGAAAGTATATTTATCAAATCTAACGATGCGCATTTATAAGGTCTCATGATGCGCTTTATTAAGGTCTCATGATGCGCATCGTTAAGTGTTAATAAAGCGCTTCTTTAAGTTGCAAAGAAACGCTTCTTTATCCGTCTAAAATTTTCAATAAATTAGGTTTCATTTTTTCCGTTCCTGACCCACTTTTATTTTTCCCTGCCCACGAAAAAATTCTTGCGTGGGCAGGGAGAAAAAATTACCCAGACAGATAGGGATAATCAAAAGAGTATTTGGGGGAATGAGAGTGTGATCGAAAAAGAGTATAATTTAACTCTTCTTGTAGGAAAATAGAGATAGAAAAAGGGTGCGTCATAAATTCATGACGCACCCTCTTAAATTTTTTATTTGTTTTCGTATGTAACTACAAAATTACTTCTTCTTATAAGTAACAACTACCTTGTTAGCGAAGATTGACTGAGCGCTGGAAATAACAGAACCTGTGGTCTGCATGGTCAATGTGTTGTTCGTAAAAGAACTCTCGATACCTGCAGTAACTGAGGTTTCTGCGCCACTTTCATCCATCTCTGCTGCAATCAGCTGACTTGGCACATAGGTAGATACCTTCACGTTGCGGTTGAGAAGGAAGCCCAGGAACAAATCTTCACGTGTCTGCATCCAGCCGAAAGCATTCAGCAGATAAAGAGGCTCAATGGTGTTAGGACAAGTACGGATGCTCTTGTCTGTTGCCAACCCGTTGGCCAAGCTCATGGTATAAGCAGACAAGTTGCCATCTGTATAGGTGTTCAGAAGATTTGCATCATCATTATCTGCTGCACCATTCTTCTTTACACTTACAAGATAACCGTTTGCATCGTAATTCCAGGTATAAGCAACTGCGTCACCATACATATCGTAACCTGTGCTGCTGATGATGCGACCCTGATCATCAATAGTATATGCGATTGGCTGATCATACAAATTTTTAGTTGTGATAGTCTTACCACTATATTCGAAAGCCCACTCTACGGCACCATTAGAAGAAATCGCCTTCAAGGAACCGTCTTCATTATAGGCGAAATTAACAACCAGTTTGCCTTCTTCAAGACCCAACATTGGAGCATACATGTTGAGCATTGCATTATCTGTAATGGTGATGCTCTCTACCTGGCGCTGCTGGAAGGCATATACCTTACCCAATTCCCATGTTGAATTGCCACGAACCAGGGATACGGCATACTCGCCTTCTGCCAAATCAGCAGGAACGGTGAACTTCACGCCATCTGTTGTAACAGTAGCATCGATGGTCTTGTCGCCCACTACAATCTTATCGCCCTGGGCAAAGCCGATACCGGCGAGGGTTACCTCCTGACCAAGACCCATTTCTGCAGGCAATGAAAGGGTAGAGATAGGATTGTCAGCTGCAAGAAGATTCATGCTGCCCAAGGTGAAGCTGTCATTAGCCACCTTCAAAACTACATTTACTTTACCAGGAGTCATGGTGTAAGGGATGGTGAATGTTGCACCATTAGAAGTCATCTTGGCATTGGCATTTACCTCTGCGCCTTGCTCAGGCTGGAGATAAATAGTCTGACCAGAAGCGAAACCATTTCCCTGAACAGTTACCTCGGAACCAATCTTTGCAGAAGATGGAACCACCTGATTGCTCACTGGGTTGCTTGGACCATCGTCGTCTGACGAACATGCTGAGAATGTGATGATGGCACAAAGCATCAGCATCATTGAAATCAATTTTTTCATAATCGTTGGTTTTAATTAATGAATAAAATATTATTATACTCTCATTTTTATACTACAAACCTGGCTGGCTGTTCAGAATCTTCTCTGTATCCTCGCTGGATGGTCTTGTCATGTCAGGATTGACAATTCTTCCATTAGGATCGAGGAGGATGAAGCGAGGAATACCACTGATGCGATAGTCGCTCTGGAACTTGGTGCCTTTGCCGATGTAAAGTTGGGTGCCACTCAGAGCACCGCTCTTCACGCGATCAGCCCACTTTGCCTTGTCCTGATCTATAGAAAGACCTACGAACACAATGTTTCTGCCCTTGTACTTTTCCTCCAACTTCTTGAGGAATGGCAACTCCTTCTGGCAAGGACCGCACCAGGTGGCCCACATATCTATATATACATACTTGCCACGGAAATCGCGAAGCGTCATCTCCTTACCGTTCACATCCACACCCTTGAACATAGGTGATGGACGGCCCACGGCTGCCTTGTCCCACTTGGCACAAGCCTGTTTGAAGATGGCATTGAGGCGAGGTGAGGTAACGTAGGTATAATAGAGGTTCTGAAGATCGGTGATGTTCTCCACACCATTTCCCTCTACGTAGGTGAATGCCAGGAAGTGAATCAGTGACTCGCGAACCTTATCACTCTGGATGTTCTCGCCGATATAACTCATCTCTGCCAATACCTTTGGATAATACTGGCGGATGTCCTTGCCAGCCTCGTCGAAGATATGAGCCGTCTCAATCATAAAGTTGCGGTATTCATCGATGTCGGCAAGATCTTCATCCTCCTTCACATACTGGCGGATGGCATCGTAATACTCCTTGCCCAGTACCATTGTAGTGTCCTGAGTGAGGTATGTATGACTTACAGGATACATCAGCATCATGTTGGCATAGAAATAAGTGATTCTGCCTTCCTCCATCTTCAGGAACTTGTCGTCGGCTGCAAACTTGCGTGCCTTCAACAGGCGCTTCATCGAAGCCATCTTCTTATCCACAGCTGCCTTGAACTCGCTCCATGGTTGGGCATAAGCCTCATTAGGAAGAGCCGTCAACTGAATCTTGTTCAGGTAATCAACAGCTTTCTCGTTGCCGCCTTTTACAGTGAAGGTGTTGTCGAAATCATGGGCATCGAAGGAAATGTTCATCTCGTCGCCCTTCTGGAGATAGACTACTTTGAACTTCTCGCCATAATATACATTGGCATAGAGTGCATCCATGCCGTCGAGCTGCACTGTGGCTTTGCCGTCGGTGAGCGCAAACTCGTTGACGCTCATGTGGTAAACCAATACCACATTGGTCAATACCGGATTCTTGACATCAAACTTCACTGTAATGCCATCAGCGGCATGCATGTTCACTGCTGCAAACAGGAACAGAAGCAATGACAATATCTTATTCTTCATTTTCATTTTGTTTTAAAATTTTCTTTCTGTAGGAAGCATCTTATATATAATAAGGTGTAATTAGTTGGTACGCTCGCGATAGGTAGCATCCACAATCTTGCCGAAGCCTGAATAGCTGGTAGGGATTACCTTAGAGAAGTCGCCCTCTGAACTCATGCCGTTGTAGATGCGGAGTGTGCCGGAACCCTTACTGCTCTCTGTGCCCACGATAAGATCGTAATCATTGGCTGATGCGGAATTCTGATAGAAGTTGAACTTCATCATCGTGATGGTCTCGCCGCTGAAGCTAAACTGGCGCTCTGCCTTCAATGGCTTCTCTGAGAGATTCACACGATAAACCGTGCCGCCCACGGCATAATACATATAGTTCTTCAGCGAACTGAAGGCGAAGCAGGTAGCCTTGGCGATGTCGGTACAGTCGCTCAGGTTGCCATAGTATGCCTTGCCCAGTGCGAATGTGCAGTCGGCATAACAGAGCATATCGCCCAACTGGATGCCATACACTTCATATTTCTTTCCGCTGCGGAGTATGGTATAGGTGACGCCCATCAATGCATTTCCCGGGTCATACTTAGTATTCTCCATATAAACGAAGTCCATACCGGTAGGGTATTCCGAAAAGGCATTTCCCGTTACCATCTCAGAACCCTTATAGCCCGTAGCAATCTCTTCCATCTCTTTCATGGTGTGATAAGAGGCGTCTGAAAGCGACAATCCTGGCAGGAACGGACAGCAGGACATGAAGCACTTGTTTACATTATCATAAAGTAGATAGATGGATGCATAAGAGGCGGCTCCGATGTTGGCTCCTACGGCAGGGGCAAGCACCGGCTGTTTGTTGACGGCAGCAAAGAGTCCCTGGATTCCCATGTTGGAAGCAGAGTAGGCATAACCATCACTCACAATCATTCTCATCATGCCGCTCTGGTCGCATACCATGCTCTGAGGATGCAGATCCTGCAGCTTCGCCACCTCGTACTTGAAGGCGTAGTCTTTCTGCCACATGAAACTGTTTTTTGAAAGACGGGTAGCGCCATCGGCTGTAAAGAGATAGAATGGAGAGTCAGTATATCCGCTATTGGGTGCATACTGGATGCGATAAGGGTGATTCAATTCTGGCATTCCTGTAGTCTTGAGGACATCAGAATAGATTTGACCAGTAATCTTTGAAACAATGTCGAGACGGGTCTTTCCATCTACATCGCAAAGCACCATCCAACCCTCTGATGTAGTGTCACTCACGGTGAGTTTGTAGCTATGTCGCCAGAACAGACCGGTATTCTTCTCTGTGGCGGTGAAATAGAGGATATATTCTCCTGCAGGAAGTGTCATTTCCTGCAAGAGATGTTTTTCGTTGCTGAGTACCGTCACCTCATTATCGCCCGACTTGTTGATTACCTTCCATTCATAGTTGTAGGCATCCAGGTCGGTGATGTTATCGCCCAGATTTGGATCGAGGTCGATGTTGGCATGGGTGAGCACTGAGATGTTCTCTGGCACGCCCGTAATAGTAGGCTCGTTCAGGCTGTGATAGTCGTAGTTGCCCTCGTCTTGCGAGCAACCAGCTAACATGGTAGCCATCATCAGGGCCATTGCCCATATTTTATAATTTCTCATAATTCTTAATGTTTTTCTTTTAATTTCTCCTTTGAGAGTGAATGTCTTCCCATGGCTTTACTCACCATAGAATACTAAAGCATTGCCCTGTGCATCGAAGGCATCGGCATCGTAGGTCTTGCCACTGTTGCGAAGTTTCTGCTGCTCCTTCACATAGCTTTGCATTTCAGAACTTACATAGCTCTGCATGGCAAGTGTCATCTTCGACTCATCGTTGAAATCGGCTGGGTCGAGTTCCAGTACCTTACATGCCAGTTCAAACTTCTGCTGAGTGAAGTCACCGAGCAAGTCAGTTTTCCATGCCTTTGGTGCTGTGGTAAACTGGTCGGAGAAGATAATCTCGTAAGACAGGGTGGTCACCACGTCGCCATTAGCTGTGGTTTCCTCTGTCACGGGCAGGGTGAAGAATGCATTTGGCTGCAAACTTACCTGGATGTGCTTCTGCTGCGATTTCAGAATGGCAGTACGCTTCAGGGTAATCATATACTCCAAGGTTGTTTCGCCCGCAGGCAACTCAGCCTTCTCTGGAAGAACATAATCCACGCCTTCCTGTGCATCCTCCGAACTTACTGTCAGGGCAATCTCGCGAGGTTGGTCGGAAGGTCTGCCCACCAACTGAATCTTCACCGGCACCTGCATTTCGTCGCCTTTTTCATAAACGAAGGTCACGTTAGTCTTATCTTGCAGGATATTGGTATTGGTGCGATTGTTGAGATAAACGCCATTGATATCCTGGAATACATCCGGCTCCTGCTCACTGCATGAACCGAATGCGATGACTATCATCGCCCCAATTAAGAGGTTTTTTATCTGATATTTCATATAATTTCGTATGTTAAATTAATCTGGAAAACTCCTAATTATTAACGCTTGACTTTGAACTTTTTAATCTTAATTTTTGATCAGTTCTCAGTCTCAGAATCTGGCAATGGAACCACGAAGATCAAGTCGCTTGCCTTTGGATTCTTGTTCTTGTTAGAAGAGGTGATGATATCGCAGTTCAATCGCTTGTAGAGATAGAACAACTGTCCCTCGCCATACAACTCTCTGATATACTCATACTTCAGCAAGTCTGGAGTCAGGGTCTGCAGGTTTGCTACACCACGGTTTCTGCGCAGGGCATTCACATACTGCAAGCCGTTAGCCAGATTGTCGCTCTGACTCTCTGCAGCAATCAGGAACATCTCGCCCAATCTTACCATCGGAATCATCGTGTTCTGAATGCTTCCGTTGGCCACCATGTCACTATACTTGTAGAAATATCGGTTGCTTCCCGTAGCTATCCAGTTGGCACGATAGCGGTAGTCGTCTTGATAGCCGCCAGTTGTCGCAGCTCCGCCATATACGATATTGCTCATCAGGTTGTCATCCATGCGGAATACATAGTTTGGCAGACGGGATGGATCGTAGAAATTCTTGTGGATGTTTCCACGACTGGTATTGGTCAGGGCGAAGAGTACTTCCGACGAGAATATGCGGTCTGGATCGGCTGGAGAACCGGTTACAAGACTCTTATCTACAAATGGGAAGATGCCCTGGTCGGCTGTCTTAATGACATCGGTGGCATACTTGAACGCATCGGGCTTGTCGCCCATGTAGAGATATACACGAGCCAGGAGTGCTTCCACTGCATAATAATTCAGGCGAAGTGCACGATAGCGCATAAAGTTGCTGGTGCCGTCCTGCGAACCGCTCATCAGGGTTCCTTCTGTCTTCACTGGGTCGTTGGTGAGCAGGGTGCGTGCTTCTTCCAAATCAGCTGTCACCTTCTCTGCCACCTCTTTGGCGGTAAGGATTGGTTCTGGCGAATTGGTCTGCTTATTATAATAAGGTATAGCCTTCTTATCACTGTCCTTGGAATAAACCGGACCGAAAAGGCGCAGCATGTCGAAATGAAGCATGGCGCGCAAAGCCAATGCCTCGCCCTTGACAACGTAATAGTTGCCACCGCTGAAGAGGTTCTGGTTGCCATCAATGGTCTCCAGAATCTTGTTGCAGTTGAGAATCAGGGCGTATGCCTTGTTCCAGGTCTGATCCAATCGGTTGCGCCAATATTCAGTAGCATACTGATAGGACGCCAGGTCCTTGTAGTTGCCCCATACACTGTTGTCGCTGCCGATGGTGTAGGCACCGCCCATCACCTCGATCATCTCTACCGAGAGAGACTGACCGTAGAGCGCAGTACTGTTCAGATCGATATAAATGCCATTGAGCATTTTCTGATAGCCTTCCTCAGACTTGAGAAGTTCGCCCTCCGAAATCTGGTCGTAAGGTTTTACCTCCAACCAGTTGTCACACGAAACCATCAGCGTGCTGCAGGCTATAATCATTGAATATATTATCTTTTTCATTTCTTGCTTTTTAGAATGTTGCACCTATAGAGAATGACACGGTACGGGCAAACGGATAGTCGATGCCTCGCTCTGCCTTCACGGTTGACCAACGGAAGATGTCGTTCATGTTGGCCTGAACGGAAAGGGCTTGCATGCCAAATTTCTTGGCGATGTTGAGTGGAAACTCGTAACCTAAGTTGATTGACTCGCAGGTGAGGGTGTTCTCATCCATCACGAAGCGGGATGATTTGTCGGTCTTCTGCACCATAGAGATGCCCTTGAACTGTGCATTGCGGTTGTTAATGCTCCAGCGGTCGTAGAGGGCACGGCGGTCCTGGTTGTTATATACATCAGCTGTTCCGATGTTCTCCACCTTGTCGAAGAGCGAACTGTTGAAGAGCTGGCCGCCATACTGATAGCGGAAGTAGCAGCTGAATGAGAATCCCTTATAATAGAAGGTGGTTCCCAACAGACCCTCTACGTCTGGTTCGGTATCACCGCATACCACCTCGTCGTTGGCATCATAGGTGAACGAATAGGTTCCATCGCGCTTGATGAAGAGCTCCTTACCTGTGGCTGGATCGATGCCCGCAGAACGCACTGCCCAGATGGCGGTAGGACTTCCACCGTCATAATAGCGGGTGGTGTTGTGAAGACCCGTCTTTCCGCTCTCATTCAAAGCACTGAAGGCATTGCCGATGTTGGCATACTTCGACTTGGAATGGGTGGCGCTCACGGAGATGTTCCAGTTGATGCGCTCGTGTGGCATGTAGATAGGAGAGAACTTAACGGTGGCTTCCCAACCGTTGGTTTTCTGCTTACCGGCATTCAGAGCCTCGCTGGTTACGCCCATAGAACCTGGGGTCGTAATGATAGCGAGCAATGGGTCTGTATTCTTGATATAGTAATCAAGCGTCAGGTTCAGACGGTTGCCTAAGGTGGTGATATCAGCTCCAATGTTGTAGTTGATGGTCTCCTGCCAAGCCAGGTCGTTATTACCCAAGCCATTGATGATGACACCGGTACCGAATACGTTAGTCATCAGACTATTGAACATATAGGTGGTGTAAGCCTGATATGCCGAGAAGTTCTGGTTACCTGGGTTACCCACAGAGGCACGCAGCTTCAGCATCTGGAAGATATCATTCTCTTGCATCCACTTCTCATTGTGGATATTCCAACCCAGACCCACAGACCAGGTGGTGCGGAAACGGTTGTCGGTGCCAAACATAGAGGCGCCGTCGTTACGCAGGTTGAAATCCAGCAGATAGCGGTTGTCGTAAGCATATCCGCCATTCAGATAGAAACTGGATGCATGCTTGATGTTCTCACGGTAACTTGGCTTGCCACCAGTAGGGTAGTTGTTGGCAAAGGATGGAGCGTCAAACTGGTCGTCCGTAAAACCTGTAGCCGAATAGCCATTAGTCTTGCTGCTGGTATTGCTGAAGTTGAATCCCAAAACGGCGTTAATCTGATGCTTTTCGGCTATCAGTTTACCATAAGTTGCAGAAAGGTCTCCCTCGTAATAGAGATATTTCTGCAGGCTGTGCTTGAACAGTCCCTTCTGGGTTGCTTCCTTATCATCGAAGTCTGTATGCTCTGGAGAGAGTCGCTGTTCCTGGGTATCATCATACTTGGTAATACCAAACTTGCCACGCACACGGAGGTCATCTGTAGCAAACCACTCGGCGATGAAATTGTTGGTAAAGCCGAAGCGTTGTCCCTTGTCATAATTGTTGAGATGGGCATTCCAGAGAGGGTTTGATACAGGATAGTCGTTCAATCCATCTTCCGGATAATAGAGATACTTGTTGATCTTGCCATTTTCACCATACTTCTTGTAGTAAGGGTTAGCCTGGGCATATTCAGCGAAACTTACCGTAGGATTGTTGGTCTCCAGATAGTCGATGGAGAGTTTGTTGCTAAACTGGAACTTGCCTGTACGGTAGATCAGGTCGAGGTTACCGCCCAAAGTCTGTCGGTCGGAACCCTTCATCACACCGTTCACTTTTCCGTAGTTCAATCCAATGCCATATCTCACGTTACCTTCTCCACCCTCAGCATATACATTGTGCTTGTGGGTAAAACCGGTGCGCAGCGGCACACTGAGCCAATAGGTATTCACACCCTGCTCGATGTCGCGGAGACGGGAATTGTAGAGATTATCCAGTTTAATCTGGTTGAAAGGATCGTTGGTATTGTCCTTATATACACCAGCTAATTTCTCAAACTCCAATTTCTCACGAGCGTTCATCAGGTTGTAATCAGAGAGGTCGGCAAAGTCCATGCTGTAGTCTCCCTTGTAGGAAATCTGCAGTTTACCCTTAACAGGCGCCTTGGTCTCGATGACTACCACGCCATTTGCAGCCTTGGAACCATAGATGGCAGTAGATGCAGCGTCCTTGAGCAGAGTAACTGAGGCTACTCTGTTCATATTGAGGTTCATCACGGTTTCCAGAGTTGTCTCGAAACCATCGAGGATAAAGAGAGGCTGATTAGGGTCAGAACCATATTCCTCTTTCAGACCAGCTACACTCGACTTACCACGGATTTCCACATCTGGCATCTTGTTAGGGTTGGAACCGGAGAGGGCATTATCCATGATTTTGAAAGAAGGGTCAAGGGTCTTCAAGCTCTGGAGCACGTTCTGTGCACCCACGCTCTTGAGTTCATCGCCCTTGAAAGTAGCAGAAGAACCGGTGAAACTCTCCTTCTTACGGCGATAGACACCAGTGACCACCACGTCTTTGATATTCTGAGCTTCCGACTTCAACATGATTTTGGCAAAGTCGGCTTGGTTGTTACCCGTATATCGAATGACTGTTTTCTTATAACCGATAAAAGACAGTACGATGTTGCATTCCTTGTTGACTGGCAAGGAGAAATGTCCATCGATATCCGTTGTTACAGCGTTTGTAGTACCTTCGATGGCCACAGTAACACCAATCATCGGTTCATGGTCACCGCCATCAAACACCTTACCCTCAACAAATCCTTGCTTCACAGCGATCTCTGTTTGTGGAGTTGTTTCTCCATTTACGTTCTGTGCGGATGCAGACTGAAAGAATGGAGGGGTAAGACAACAACTCAGCAAAATCCAGCGGCAAGCGCATGGAGTTAAATTGTTTATTTGCATAAAGTTATAATCTAAATTGAGTATTCTCGTATTAATATTATATTTCTTTGCAAAGATAACACTTTTTTAGAGATTAAATATATATTTAATGAATATTTTACCATAAATGAGGTAATATTCTACAGAATTAAACTGAGATAAGCTTAAAAAAATAGATTTCTTACTTTTAAATGTGGTTTGATAACCAATTAATTTCTTTATGCTATATTCGTTTAATACTTGTTTTGTGCTTTTCAAAAAGATTGATTATTATTGTGTCAGCATGCCTAAAGTCTTATTCTTGTCAGGTTTGTGATAGTGAGAACCTGGTAAAATAAAAAAAAGGGTGCGCCATAAATTCATGACACACCCTCTCGTTTTAATTATTTTCCCGATGCTTATGAAATATCATCCAGAAAACGGGTTAGCACGTTATGAGTGATTATTTCACCTCAATGTGCTTAACATCATCTTTCTTTTCTTCCTTGGCTACCTTAGGTATCTCAATCTTTAAGACACCATCGCTGACCTCAGCAGAAATCTTCTCTTGATTGGCATTCTCTGGCAGAGCATAACTCTGAGAATAGTTGCTGTAAGAGAATTCACGACGCAAGTAATGCTCTTCCTTCTTTTCCTCCTTCTTCTCGTCCTTGTTCTCGATAGATACATTCAGATAACCATCCTTGTCAATGTTCATCTTGACCATATCTTTCTTCAAACCAGGAGCTGCAATCTCCATCGTATAAGCGTTTTCATCTTCCTTGACATTAACTGCAGGAGCGGTGGCGTTCATATGTGGCATCAAGCTTGTATCAAAGAAATTGTCATTAAACCAATTGTTCAACCAATTTGAAACACTGTTATTTCTACGAGCTAACAACATAATGAAAAACCTCCAAATTTTATTTTTCTCGTCCTCTCTTCGCCTCTCGGCTCTGTCGGGATTTCTAATTGTTTATTATATTTATCCTTTTAAAATAATGATTGCTTCGGCTTTCGAGGCTCAAGGATTTCAAGAAACCCTCAAATGTCATTGCTTAGGGTTCTTATTGTTCCCCTTGCCCTTTCGGCTTCCGCTTTCACTCTATATATGAGCAAGTTATGTGCCAATTCAATCTGTCTGTTTGAAGTGAACAGATATTGACAGAAATGGCAAAAGACTCTGCAAAATTGACATCAAAATATAATTAATTTAAACTTAGCAGTCAGAAATGACATGAAAGTATAATTCGTTTTCACGATTCATACATGCGGATAGTTTGAAAACCAGTATTTCCCTTTAGTTTTTGACAGCAAAACTAACGAGGAATTGATTCGCATGATAGTGTCAGAAAATCAGGAAAAGGGAGAGTAACTGGTAGCTGGTGAAAAAAGTGGAGGATAATTATTTGGATTTATATTTGGCTAATTCGGATTTTCTTTGTAATTTAGCAGCGCAAACGTAAGACATGTAAGAATATGGCAAAAATAGTAAATTTCTATCCTGTAGGAATACAGACTTTCTCGAAGATTCGTGAAGGCAATTATCTCTATGTAGATAAGACCAAATACATTGTGGATTTCCGAGAGAAACAGATGTCGTATGTCTTTCTGAGTCGCCCAAGACGATTCGGAAAATCTCTTTTTGCCTCTACCCTTCAAGCTTATTTTGAGGGGAGAAAAGAACTTTTCGAAGGATTAGCCATTGCTGATTATGAGAAAGAATGGGTGAAACATCCAGTTTTTCATTTTGACATGAGTGGAGCCAAGCATTTTGATGCTGATGCTTTGAATAATTATCTGAATCTGGAACTTTTGCCATACGAAGATATTTATGGTAAGGGGGAAGCCGAGATTCATCCTAATGAAAGACTGGAAGGAATCGTAAAGCGAGCTTACAAGCAAACGGGAGAAAAGGTTGTGGTCATCATCGATGAATATGATGCCCCTTTATTGGATGTAGTGCATGAGAAGGAGAATTTGCAACCGCTCCGTCGTATCATGCAGAATTTCTACAGCCCATTGAAGAAGCTCGATCCATACTTAGAGTTTACCTTTATCACAGGTATCACTAAATTCTCGCAGCTCAGCATCTTCAGCGAACTCAACAACCTCGATAATATCAGTCTGTACGACCAGTACTCGGCAATCTGTGGCATCAGCAAGACAGAACTAACCACGCAGATGAAACCGGATGTAGAGGCAATGGGCGAAGCGCTTGGCATGACGTATGAGGAATGCCTGGCAGAGCTGACACGATTCTACGACGGCTATCATTTCAGTGAGAATTCGGAAGATATTTTCAACCCGTTCAGTCTGGTGAAGGCGTTGAATGCAGGCAAGATAGCCCCTTATTGGTTCGGTTCCGGCACTCCATCCTTCCTTTTGAAACTATTGGATAAATATCATGTCAATCTTTCTACATTGGAAAGTCAGGAGGCAGTACTCAGCTCTTTCGACCAATCAACGGAGGAAATGACAGATGCTTTGCCATTGCTTTATCAGAGCGGCTACCTGACCATCAAGAAATATAATCCGATGTTTCAGGAATATACTTTAGGCATCCCAAACGGGGAGGTACGTAATGGCTTACTCAACTCCCTGATTCCTCATTATGTAAACCCTCGCCGTTCCGATAATGATGCTTTCCTCTTAGGCTTCTGCAAGGCAGTTTACCGCAATGATATTGAGGCGGCATTGGAACACATGCGCACGTATATGGCTACGATACCATACGATTTGGAGAATCATAGCGAGAAGCATTATCAGACCATTTTCTATCTGATGTTCAGCTTCCTCAATATATATATACGTACGGAGGTAAAGAGTGCCATCGGCAGGGCTGATGCCGTGATGCACATGCCTGATACAATCTACGTCTTCGAACTGAAGGTAGATAAAAGTGCCGAAGAAGCATTGGCCCAGATAGATGAAAAAGGCTACATGCTCCCTTATCATTCTGAGGGCAAGCGACTGGTAAAAATAGGCATCAGCTTTGACAGTACCCAGCGTACCATCAGCGAATGGAAAATAAAGGAAGAATAATCCGAAACAGATATCTTAGGTTACTTTCCCAAGTATCCTAAGATATTTGTTTATCACATCCGGATAGTACTTTTGCAGTCCGGTAAAACTGCTAAGCAGCGTTTTCCTTCTACTGTTTTGAGGATGCATCCTATTGTTTTTCTTCCTATGTTGCGTAAGATAGGAACTTTATTGATAGCTATTACTTCCACATAGTGTACTCCCGAATTAGGTACGTCCATTGGCAAGGTACCATCGCCCTGCATTTTGGATTGACCGAATCTTTCTACGTCATCGAAACGTACATAACGATTGTTCTTGCCATCTATGAAACCTACACAGACAGAGTCGGCATTGGTGGCGATGGATGCGAATATCAGTTTTTCGTCGGCATTGCGCTTAAACACTCTGCCTCTTTCTCGCTGCAAGAGCTCTTCTACCGATACTTTGCACACCCTTCCGCTTTCGTAAACAAGAATCAGCCATCCTTCTTCTTCATCTTCATGTACAGCTAATTTCAGGCGGTAGTCTTGCCAGTCATCTTCATCGAGTACCTTGTATTCGTCGGTTCCCATTAGGCAGATGACGGCCGTTGATGGTCTCCAACCTTCCTCGTATTCGTGGAGGGCATTGTTGCGTATGCGTGAAGTCTGGATGAAATCAGTTACAGGTGCAGATTCCACAGGTTTTACGATTTCCTTTTCCGGTACAGTTTCTGGTATGAGGGAATCGGTTTTCTTATCCTCTATATGCGGCGCAAGCTCTTGGGCTCTTTGCTGGCGGATGGCAAGGAACTTGTCACGATAGTTGTCGTTTACCTTTCGAGCCGATGTTCCCATGCGCTCAAAATACTCGTTGCCTACTGCTATTGGGGTAGGGCATGGGGCAACATCGATGATGAGCACTGCATTCTTCACGTCTTCATCGAAATGAGTATGGATGTAGTGGGCACCCGTTTGCCCCAGATAATAGACAATCTGATTATTTACATATACCTCATACTTATCGCGAGATCCTTTAAAGAGTTGATTCTTCAGATCCTCCTCCAATCCCATCTCATACCCAATGTCTGATACTCCCAAATACAGGTGTCCACCATCGGCATTGAGGAAAGCACACAATTCCTGCATGATCTTTTTAGTCTGAGCCTGAACATCTACCCGCATGGAATTCTCCGGATAGATGATAGAGGTTTTAAACTCGGTATGGAAATCTTCCTTTCCATAGTTCTTCTTATTGGAGGACGATTTCTGGAGTTTGAGAAGCGCTCTGATTTTATCCAAGATATCAACAGCTTGTGACAATAGTCCCGACTTTTTGACGAAATTATGAGAGAGAACGAGCGAGGCGAGTTGCTGCAGTTGCGGATCTTCATTGCAACAGCTCCACCGGTAAAGTTCTTCATAATGGTCTTCACAGTCGAGACAGCCGATGATGCGCAGTTGCATGAAATCGTGTCGCAGGATGGCATTTTTATCGAAGAGTTCCGGGTCTGTATCAGCGATATGCTGTATTTTGCTTGTATCCACTTTGTCTAATACGGCAAAATCGTTGAGAATCTCCAAGAGGGCCAATCGGCTGTCATAGTAGCTGATCCGCTCTTTGTTTTCCAGGATAATGGCCATCAGCCGGCAGAAATTCAGATAATTGTATGCCTTGAGATTGTCTTCTTCCAGGGTAGCTTTGGCTTCAATGATGCACATTAATTCACTCACATAGACAGGCTCAAGCGGGTGGGATGCTGCCCATTCATCTTTCTCAGCCAGCGGGTTGTATATTTCTTTCTTGCTATACCCCAGCATCAGCTGGTGAAAGGCTTCTGCTGCATTAAATCGGCTTTCAGGAGCCTCACGCACAAAGGTGGCGTTCAAATAGCCATTTGTGCCTTTCGAGATATTTTCCACTTCTACGATCATTCCCTTTCTCAATTCCTCTACAGTCATGTCCTGTGCAGGAGAGACAGAAACGGACAGACCTTCACTGCTGATGGCTGGTACTCGCCCGATATCGGCTCCACGATTATTGAGCAGGCAGGTGAGTCTGGAGTTATAGAAAATATCATTCACGCGCACCTCTTCTTCATAATCTTCAATCATTTCGCTCAAGGCAAACACGTATGTTCCATCTGGATTTATGTCTTTTACATAGGCTCTGAGCACGAGTGGCTTGTCGAGATATTGGAAGGATTTGATGCTTACTTCGCCGGGATAGTATGGTACCACATCTTCCAGTACATTCAGGGTGCCTGTGCATTCATATCCCTCCTCAATAACTTGGCATTCGAACATGAGCTGTCCGGCTAATTGCTTAGTAATAATGATGCTTGTTTCGTCGTCTATATCGAGTTTTCTTCTCTTATTACTGCCGGATATTCGCTTATTGGAAAAGAGTGAATGGTTGATATACATCCATAGCTGCTTGTAGTGCTCGATGGTAGTACCCACTTTTCCTCTCAGGTTTACTGGCGGTTTCTCGTCCAGATGAATGCTGAGTCCGTGCCACAATCCCATTCTTGAAGGGAAAGGCAGATAGAGATTCTCTTTGTTGAGATTCTTCGGTTGTATGGCAATGGTTTGTTCATTGACAGTGAGAATGGTCTGTTCTCCTTCGAACTTAGCGGATTCGAAATTTTCTACCGGTTCATTGTTTTCCTGCGAGCAGAGCATATTGGCGATGATGAATGCATCATCACAATTGAAGGGTAGGGTAGCATCAAATTCTGTTGCCGTGAAAAGTGATCGGAATGCTTTTTGCAGTGTTTTGTTAGGATCGCTCACGTTCATCAGAGATACCAGTCGGTAGAGTAGTGCCTGGATGAGTTGAGAATCATATATCTTATGAGTAGAATGGTTACTGAGCATCAGTTCTGTCACCAATACCTGAATCATAGTCTCCTTTGTGGCAGGATCGCTGGTAAGTTTGTCGGTCTGCGCATAAGTAAAATCCACGTAACTTTGTAGCAGTTTGAGCCATTGCATCTGGAATGGTGTACGTGTCCAGAGATATACTTCCTGCTTACGGAGTGTGGAAAGGATTTTGCCTATCTGTTTTTCCATGATAGAGACATCAAGCATGAAAATACACTGCATGATGCAGAATTGCTTTCTTGGTTGGTAGATGTAGGCACAGTCTGCGAGTGTAGAGAGGATATGCTCGATGGTATCTTCTGCTTTTCCTTCCTTAAGAATTTGGATGGCCTGGATATAATAAGACAGCAGTTCGATAACATCTGTAAATCTTTGCTCTAATAATATGCGTTCTGCTTCTTTGCACCGGGGCAGTAGTAAGTTACTCTGCAGGGTACAGAGACAATGATAGCGTATGTTTTGGAGTAAAGCTTGAAGTTGGTTCTGGGAAATATTTTGGGAGATATTTGAAATCCAGCGATGACATTCCACATCGAACATATCAGATGGAGTATCACCCAACATCAGTTTTCTGAAATTTTCTGTATTCCAGCTGGCAATATCTGTTCCTTCTTGTTTTTTATCGTTTTCTGAATTTGTGTCTGATTCATCAGTCTGTTCCTTTTTCTGCGTATCTTCTTGCAGAATTTTCTGGTGGATGGCTTCAAATATTTCCTGCAGATCATTTTCTGAGAGCGAGAATTCTGATTTCTCAGCTCCCAGCACTTCAACGAGTTTTACCTCCATATAGTTTTGTCTGAACTTCATGATCCTGCATCTTACTCTTGGTGTAAGAGCGGCATTGATATTAGTTTCACGGTCCATCATTGCCGTTAAGCCATATTGATCTTCCAACTGGTATTTGTCGGTAAGAGTCAGTTTGATTTTAAAATCCACTTCCTCATTTTCATGATAATAGCTTCTCATGAGGAGGTCGATATTTTGCGAGATAAAGATTTTTCCACTTGACGTTGTCAGCAGCTTGCAGTCAAGAAAATCGGGTAGGGGTAGCCTCCTTTGAAATGCAAGTTGGGCTATCTTATAAATTTTACCTTCCCATTCGATGATAAACTTGTGCTCCTCTTCATCAGCGCGCAAGACTTTTGCTTTGATGTATTTATAATTATCCATTTTATATAATAATTTTAATTCGTTTTCAAATTACTGCGCTAAATTACTAAAAAAATCTGATATGTATTAAAAATAAAAGAAAAAAAATCATTTTTCTTCTTTTGTATATGTTACTGAAGTTTCGCAAGTTGATATTTATTCACTTGCGAAACTTCAGTTTTTTGTATGTATGTTTGCATGTTTGTTAGTTAACTTTTCTAAGTTAACAAAGTTGGCTAAAAGCATAAACTTAGTTAAATTTAAAAAGTTGATGTTGTTATTTACAAGATTGTTTGTATATTTGCAATACAAAAATATAATAATTATTGTAACAATCGTTGTATTTTCAAATCTGAAGGGCGGTGTTGGCAAAAACACTTTGTGTTGTTACTTTGCCCACTTCCTCGTGGCAAAGAATAGTGTTGCGATTCAGCGATTATGAGCTGCTGAAAGAGAAGTGTGACTTCTATCTTCAAAATCAACGTTTTGTACATGAGGCAAAAAGAATAACCGCTGTTGTTATGTGCTATTAAGTTAGTTTTAGTCTCTTCATTGAGGCTGGACGTTCTCAGCGGAAGCCTATCGTTGTTGTGTGCGATTAAGTTCGTGTTTGCCTCTTCCAGAGGCTGGACGTGACAGATAGGCTTGCCCTCGGTACCTGGTATCGAGGGCTTTTTTTTGTATTGGTGTCATTTTTCCCTCTTCATCTCATTCTTCATGGTCCAATATCTCCATCATTTGTGCAGCAGTCACAACTTTTGGAGTCTTGGGGAAATGCTTCAAATTACCAGTAACAAGGAAAGAGTCTTCTTCGCTCAATGCAACTTCATAGAACACTCGATCGTCTTCATCAAGCATGTCGCCATCGTAAGGAAAACGTGAGGAGTCAATGCCATTAGTTTGGATAAAATACAGTAAACTTTGTATGTCTTTGTCTGCCAAATGAAATTTTGAACGATGAAGCACCTCGGAATATTCTTCTATGATTTCATCATTGTACAAGGGTTTGATTTTTCCTGCAAAAAGGCTGTTGATAACTCGGCGTGTTGAGGCTGTGGCATTCTTTGTGATAAAAGCTGATACAAATATGTTGGTATCAATAACTGCGTAAACCATTGCGTTCTTTTCTTAATCGTCTGACTTCTTTTATCTCTGCATTGATTTCATCAAGAGACATTTCTATGTTGTTTTCTCTTGCCGCCTTGCACATGTTTTCAAAAGCTTCTATTGCTTCGGCTGTAACCTTGTCTTCTTTGCTTTCCTTTGCCTTGATGGCAAAAGGTATACTTCGTGTGCGGATTACCGCCTTGACAAATACATTGATTGCTGCATTTGCACTCATGCCAAACTGCTCACAGAGGCTGTCGAACATTGCTTTTTGTTGTGAGTCTATTCTGACTGTCATTGATGTCTGTGCCATAACTTTATCTATTTTATTAATATTGATTGCAAATATATGGCGTTTTGATGTAAGTTGTATGACTTATGACTCCTTTTTATCAAAGTTTAACAGAGAATGTGAAGTCAAAAATACTTGTTGTTTGTCCTGCCAAAGCATTTAAAAAGTTGACTTGTATTGCCGACCATGAGGTCTAAATCAAAAGATTCTGAAAGAATTGTAAACAGATTGTCATTATTGCGCCATCCCGAAATGATGGGGTAAAATGGTTAGCAAATTTCACGCTTTCTTATTAAGAAAGGGCGGAATAGTCAAAACAGGTGCAAATCTGCCATTTACCGGAAGCATCCAAGGCCGATTTGCTAAATAATTGAGTGTTTTTTGGGTTACCACAGACAGAAAATGATAAAATCTGACACGTATTCCAACCAATTTTCGTATTTTTGCAACGAATTCGCCCTTTCTTAATAAGAAAAGTGTAACGAATGTAAAATAAAGATACATGTGCAAAGGCAGCAATGTCTGATTCTCATAAACGATTAAGATGATGCACGACAATAACAAATTAACAATATCTCAACAACCATCATGTATGGTTGTGGCTGAGGACATAAAGTAGAATAGAATTTATGAAACCGGATGGTACGAATTCTTTTTCTACAGCCGACGAGAAACTTGTTTCTCCAGAGGGCAACCACGTTACAGAGCCAGACGCAAAGACTGGTTCTGCGATAAAGAAGTGTCATCAATCGAACGGAACCACATGGTCTTACGTCTTTGTTCACAACAGTAAAGTGAAGAAGATGGAAGAATGGTTGGAGAAGGACAAGATAACCTATTTTGTGCATAAGACCGTGCGTTATTTCAAGAAATTGGGCAAGCAAAAGGTTCAGCGTAGAGAAATACCCACAGTCAGCGGACTTGTCTTCTTCCAAGGTTCTCCCGTAGAAATACAAGCCTATCTCGATGAGTACTTCCCTAACACCCGTCTGTGTAAGAATTGTAGCACAGGCAAGGTGGCAGAGATACCCGACTCACAGATGCAACCATTCATGCGTATCACGGAAACCTCTCCTGAGCGAATCCGTTTCCTGCTCCACCCTTATCATTATTATGCTCGCAACCGCATTTTACTCCGTATCACCACAGGTGAAATGGCTGGATTGGAAGGCTACATCATTCGTATAGACCGAGATCGCCGTCTGGTGATGGACATCGGTGGAATGAGCGTAGCCATCAGTGGTGTTCATGCCGAGCACTTTGAGGAAGTGGAGCAAAGCAAAACCTCAATCACCCATGAGAATATCTTTTACCAGCGCAACCTGCAAGAGCGGCAAGTGCTGATAGACCGCTATTTCCATCCTGTGAAAGATGACAAGGAAGTTGCGTTGCAGGCTGAAAATATCGATTATCTGAGAAAGTATGCCTTGGGCGAAGCGGAGCACAACCGCATCACCATCAATGATACATGGAATATCTATTCCTTCATGATTGAGGAGATTGGCTACTATTATTCACCATTCATAGAACAGTTCAAGGAACACCTCGACCCCATCATGTGTGAAGGAGGCAAGGTACTCCAAGAAATGGAACAGATTATCCATAGTCCTCATATCAGTTCTAACGAGAAGATCAGATATGAGAATGATTATCAAAGAATCTTGTCGCAATATGAATATCTGTTCTAATCACAACTCTTCTATCCACCCGAAAACATCATGAGCATCCAGACAAGGACACTCCTTCGGCGTAGTGCCAGGCAAGTCACGATGCCCCACGATCTTCGCTTTCGGGAACAGTTTATGAAGACGAGTCGGCAGACATCATCATCTTGCCGTCCTCCACTTTAGAGAGGAGTGCCCGTTCATTCCGCACCATCTCCTCCCCAATACTCAAAGGAAATTTATCATTAATCATCTTCATTTCAGAAAAGTAATTTCTCATTTCTCATTTGTCATTTCTCATTTCTCATTAGAGTAAGTTCGTGCACGAACTTACTCCTAATGCTGTCAGCGCAGCAATAAGCGCCTGAACAACAGCATTCACGATTGAAACCCAAGAAATCTTCTTGGAACCATTGTTAGGATTTTCATTTTGATTACTCATATATATATAGAATTAAAAGTGAAACATCATTTTGAAAATAAGAATTTGTTAGCGGTAGCCGCACCCGACACGAAGTCGGGCACGGCAAGGCATTTACTAAAGCTCGTTGTCTTCACCAGTTCCGCTATCGGTGTTGCCAGAGTTTTCGCTGCCCTCACTGCCGGATGGAGTGTTGCCAGAGTTTTCGCCGTCACCCTCATTCTTAGAGGAATTGGCCTTGTTTTTGGCAGCCTCCAAATCGACAGAACCCTTGCCAGTCTTCTCAGCCTTGAGGGTAGCAGACTGAGCACTGCGACTTGCCACGGTCTCAAACTCAGCCTTGCTCAGCAAGTTCTCGAAGTCAACACCCGGAGTGAAAACGATGTTCACTGCCTTGATGTTGTTGGCGGTAAACTTCTCGCAGCTCTCAGCTCCATCGCTGGAGAGAGAAATCCAGAAGTCGCCAAGCTCATCGAGCTGCACCTTCTTACCCTCCAAGAGCATTTCCACCAAGCAGGTGCACATATCAGAGAGTACGCCCTTCACCTTACCTCGGGTGTAACCACCATGGTCGGCAATGTGCTGTACAAACTTTCTGAACGACAACACTTCGTTCACCTGAGCCTTTGCGTAAGCCAGAGATCCCTTCTCAGGATGGATAGGGTTTGGCAACATGTAAGTTGAATACTTAATCATACATTTGCCCATCGCCGGTATGGGACTTGGTATTTGCGCAAGCAGTCATTACGCCCGGCAGAAGTTAAACTTTATTTCTGAACTGCGATGCAAAGGTACAACATTCAAGAGCCGAAAGCAAGGAAGAAAGTCGCATGAAAGTTTCTTCTTTCTTTCACCTTGAAATACAACATCTTATAACAAATAAAAGAAAGCAATATGGACATCAACATAACTGGCAATCCTGGAACAGGCAACACCTTTCAGGAGATACACATAGGTACGGTGCAGAACTACAATCCAAATGCCACGACCGTCATCAATAATAATTATGGTGACAAGCAGAAACCTGTATCTCCAAGCGACAAAGCCATGGGAGATGCAGAGAAGGAACAGTGCAAGGCAGAGATTATGGATTATGTAGCTCATTTGAAGCCCTACGTCAGCAAGGAGTGGAAGAACCGTTATGAAACCCTGTGGCGCTCCATTCTTGCTATACCCGAGGCCGATGCTGTAGTCTATAAACCCGGAAAGCAGAAGAACACCACCTTCAACCGCAATCTCATTGCCAATATAATATATATAATGTATAGGGAGAATGTCATAGTTGAGCACAATGTCACGACGTTGACCAAAGCCTTGGAGCATGACAAGGATCATTCCGTACGCAGTCAGTTGGGCATACAGCCTACCGACAGTACCATTGCAGCCAAGGTGAGAGACCTGTTGGCAGTCTGATATCCCCCTGACCCTTAAATACTAATTATCATGGAAATAGATATCAATGGAGATCCTGGCACAGGCAATCATTTTGACGATGTGCATATACAGCAGGTGGACAACTACAGTCCCAATGCAAAGCAAGCCATATTCAATACCATCCATCAGGATAAAGCAGAAAGTCGTCTGGCCTGTTGGTTTCGCAAGTTGAATGATGAATTTGAGAAAGACAATAAACTGAAGAAGAAGTTTGACGACATCCGACGTTACAAGACCAAGCTCCCCCATACCATAGGTTTGGAGCAGAAACTGAAGGATGGTGGATTCTCCGAGAAAGCCATCGAGAAGGCACGTCGCTTGAAACAGTATTTTGCCAAGAAATCAACTAAATTTCAATATTATGAATCAGCCCAGCGCATCGACAGCTACCTGTTTGCTAAGGTATGCAGCAGTTTCGATACATACGTGATGCCCCTCATCGAGCAGGCAACACCCCTTACCGATATCAAGCGGGCTGTCTATGAGCAGGTCATACTTCCTATCATGAATGAACTGAACGAAAATGGAGCAGCGGATGCCTGTCTCTGCTACAACGAGGACGACATCTATGGGATGCTATATTATCTGACAGGCAACTGTCATATCAATTGGACCGACTATGATGTATAATCCCGCTTTCGATCCCTTTAATGGCATCTATCGTATGCTGAATATTCTTCGCCATTTCGGAGTAGGCGAAATCATCGAGGTTGACCGTCTTCGTATTTACGATTTCTATCTTCTCTTTCCCTACAAGACCTACAAGATACGTTTTAAGCGGACGGAGGAAAACTTCAGAAAACGTCTGAGCCAGTACGTTGAGAAAAAGGAGAACCCCTATAACACATCCACCAATGATCGCCGGCTCTTCGAGCGTCTGCGACCCTATCAGATGATCGCACTCAGTCATTTGGCAAGCTATGGACTGATAAGTCCTTCTCTGCTTTTAGAGTATCGGGTCAAGATCATAGACTACGGCAAGATGCAGCAAGTACTGTCACAGTTGGAGATGATGCCAGCTGCCGAGAGCAACATCATATCATGGCTGTGCTATTGTTTTCGCACCACACCCCTCAATGGAAATTATGGATTGAAATACCGCACCAAACTTTTAGAATCAAAATACGATGGCTGCTAATTTCTTTGTCAATCGACTTTATGTGCTTACCGAGACGGGCAATTTCGACTCCGACCTTTATGCAGCCAAGCTACGCCAGAAGGAGTTGGAGGTAGCCATTATCGATGCCAAGGCTTCCCTTCGTTCCCTCGAATCCTCCTTATCGCCTGAGATGCGGTCGGTGGAGCATATCAGCCAACTGATTGAATACAAGAATCAAGAGATAGGCAAAATATCCGAAGAAATCACCAAGAAGAGGCAAGGCGAGGAAATCAAAGAGCAGAAAAAAACTGAGACCGACAGACAAAAGGCAGAGGTTCGCCGTTTGAACCATGAGAGTGTGGCGGTGGAAGACGAGCTTGACTTGTTGGAGTATGAGATAGAGGACACCACGATGTTTATATCCGAGTTGGAAAGGAAGAAACTGGCATTGAAGCATTCCGCTAACACCCGAGAGATATTGGGTAGTTTGCGCTTGGAGTATTGCCCGGAATGTCTGTCACCATTGCCAGAGGACGTGCTGGATGGAACTTGCCGCCTTTGCAAATCGCCCATTGAGAACAAGACTGGCATAGCTCAGGCGAAACGTCTCATCTCAGAGCTGACGTTCCAAATCAAGGAATCGGAGTTGATACTCCGCAATGACGAGGAAAAGAAGATGCATCTCAAGTCAAAGTTGCGTAGCTTACACTCCCAATACAAGACGGCACGGAAAGTGCTCGACGAGATGCTGGGAAATGTACGCAGCAGTATGGCAGAGGCGATAGAAGACCTTATCTATAAGAAAGGCTTGCTGCAGGGTGAGTTGAGTCAATTTTATACCTTGTTGGAGTTGGCAACGACATACGAGCAAAAAGTAGCAGAGCAAAAAGGCTTGGAAGTAGAACTTGTCAAGACCAAAAATCTGATACAAGCCAAGACCGTTTCGCCAAGTACAGTGCCTTGCGAATTCAACAACAAGAGCCTACGCAATGTGCGAAATGATTGACAAAAAAAGCCTCGAAAAACGAAATAGGCTTCGATAGTCAATGAAGCCTATTTCGTGGAGCAATGCAATAGGCTTCGTAAGCAGTTGAAGCCTATTGCGTCATTCTGGTAACTACTTAGCAGTAAGCAGTCACTTAGCTGGCTACTGTTACAGCTTGGGCAAGAAGCAAAAACTCCTCTAAAAATTTGGTAGTTTCACAGGAAACCCTTATATTTGCAGGTGAAATTGAAATAAAAATAAAGAATTATGGGAAAGATCATTGATAAGACGATAACAAAGATAGTTACAGAAGAGGGTATCTCTCTCTTTCGCCGTGTAACTAAGGTTTTGATGCCAAATGGCAAGTATCGTTATCCTGTAGATTATTTTGATGCAACTCCCGGAGTTGTTAAGGTTTCGAAAGAAGAAATGGATAAGGTAGCAATACCTGTTTATAAGAAGTTAATCTAATGGAGCGATTGATGTCTGATGGTTATCCTTTTATCTTTCAACTGATAGATAAAAGTGAGAGTGATGAGTATCTGATTCAAACCTTGCAATATCGGTTTAAGTCAGACAAATCCCATCATGCCTATATCGTAAGAGTTGAATGTTATAAGAATCACGCTTATTGCATCAAGTTCTTCGATAAGGCAAACATCAACAGTAAAAATAAGTTTAGTCTTCGTTCCAATACTTTCGAGGCGAGAACGATACTCTATACGATGTTTCATATAATGTTAGATGTATTGAAGCGAGATGAAAAAGCTTCTTTCTTTTTTATTGGAGCGGAAGATGAAAAAGATCAGGATGGAATGGTATCCCGTCGTTTCCGTCTTTATCGTCGTTTCGTGCTTTCAACGGTTTCTGATGACAAGTTCGAGCATTTTAGAAGAAATGATTTGTCTTTGTACATACTTGTAAATAAGGAATATGTAGAAGATACCGCTTCGTATGCTGATGAGTTAGCCGGTATTGTACAGCGATTGATGCACTAGTACCCTTTTCGTTAGCCCAGCGGTCCCATCCCGCACAACCTGGCGAGGGCTCTGATGCCCCGCCAACCTTAAAGCATAGCGGTTAAGAGCGACAGGAGGAGCGGTTACATCCCTTGCCCTTTTGGAAAGGGCGAGGGCTTGTGAGTGGGTTAAGGACCCCCTCTTCGCAAGAGGGGGACAGGGAAGTCGAAAAAATACAATAATTAATAAGGAGATTACGTTATGAACATAGAAGAAAAAAAAGCAGATTTTATGCGTCGCTTCTGGGCATCTAGGGAGCGAAAGGCAGAATACATAGCACAAATGGAAAAGCGAATGCGTGATGACTATCGCCGCAGAACCGGCAAGGAAGCAGAATCATTTTGTGTGTTGTAGTGTTTAGCCATAAACCAAGCATAGGTTAATAAATACAATATTTCTCATTCGAGCGACGACCAGTGCAGAGCGATACTGCAATGAGGAACAAAATATAACTTTTTTCAAAAAATAGGAGGTTTTATGGAAATATTGAATAAAGAATTTTGGGAGAAGCGTGATGCTGCGATGAAAAGATTCATGGCATCAAAGGAAAGAAAAAGAAAGCGTATGGCAGAGTTAGAGCAGATGCTCCGTCAGGATTATTTAGCTCGTACAGGAGAAGAGCCAAAGTTTGTAAATGTTTGGTGACTTGAAACAGCTTTCTTTGAAAACAATCAATGCCTTTTCACCGTATGATGTTATGATGGTAAATCCAAATACTTACCGTTTCGTAACAGATTATAGCGTTGAGATTGCTATTAGCTTTGATCTTGATGACTTGCTGGAGCATGGCGAGGCATACATGTTTAATATCACGAATGTGAACAAGCAACGTTCACCTCGTGATATGAAGGTGCGAGATACCGTAATTGCTATCATAGACAATTTCTTTGAAACAAACGAGTTCGCTCTCCTTTATATATGTGAAACGGGCGATAGAAAGCAAGCTATGCGAAATCGCCTGTTTGATTCTTGGTTTGCTTATGCTAATGACAAAGAACAATATGTCATTATGGTTGCTAATATCCAAGACTTAGAAGGAGTAGATAATTACGCAGCAATGATTCTAAGAAAAGATAATCCGCATTTTGTAGATTACGTGTCAGAATTCAACAATACTGTTAATATGTTTATGTTGAAACCTGAACATTAGCCTAGCGTTCCCAATCAGCATGCCGTCCCCATGCGGTCCCATCCCGCACAATCTGGCGAGGGCTTTGATGCCCCGCCAACCTTATAGCGTAGCGGTTCTGAGCACCGGAGGGCGGTTACATCCCTAATCCCTATGGTAGGGATTTAGGGCTTGGGTATAGGGTAAGGACCCTCCCGCTGGGGAGGGACAGGTGGGGCAGAAACAGCACTAAGGGCGGTTACATCCTTCCTTTCTGAGAAGGGAAGGTTTGGTTAGGATGTGGAGCTCCCTTTGGCTAAAGGGAGACGGAGGGATTCGAGCGACGACAAGTGCAGAGCGATACTGCAATGAGGAACAAAATATAACTTTTTTCAAAAAATAGAAAGGTGTAACTACTTGTAGAATAGTGGTGACGCTGTATTGGTGATATACGTTAATCTGGGGGAGATTAGAGCAAGAAGCAAAAACTCCTCCCAAAATTTGGTAGTTTCACAGAAAACCCTTATATTTGCAGACAAAAAGGAGATACAATTATGAATACAATAGCAATTGACAGCAATATATATAAAGGTGCAGAAAGTTATGCTAAATTACATAATATTAGTGTGACAGCTGCAATAGAAAAGGCGATTTCTATGTTTTTGCAAAAGGTACAACCTAAGCAAAAGCTATTAGAAACTGCTGAGTTTAATGATGCTTTGTCTTATGTTAAAACATTAAAGGCAAAAGGTGGCAAGCCGATACCGGCAGATGAAAATAGCTTAGATGCGTTGGTTGATAAAAAATATGCATTATGAGAGTTTTTATAGATACGAATTTCTTAATAGATTTCGTTGTAAATCGTGAGGGCTTTTCTGAAGATGCAACTCAAAATGCCACAGCTTTGCGAGGTGAGGGAGATTGTATTGTAACTCGTAACAAGAAGGATTTTACGAATTCTTCTTTACCCGTTTATACTCCTGCTGAGTTGTTGAATATTTTAAACCAATAAAGGTGGCGTAGCTACTGCTGTCACAATTCTGAATATTCCTCATTCGAGCGACGACAAGTGCAGAGCGATACTGCAATGAGGAGCAAAAATAACTTTTTTCAAAAACTGATAGGTGTAACTGCTTGTAAAATAGTGGTGACGCTGTGTTGGTGATATGCCTAATACCCATGCGGTCCCATCCCGCACAACATGGCGAGGGCTCTGATGCCCCGTCAACCTTATAGCGTAGCGGTTAAGAGTGACGAGGAGGAGCGGTTTCCTCTTCTTCCCTGAGGGGAGAAGACCGAGATGAGAGGTGGAGCCTTCTTTAATGGTAAAGAAGGACGGGTTGATTTTAGAAAACCTTCTTATACCACTCCACCATAACCTTAGCCTTTTCCTCCCAGGAAAGCTCCTTTTGTCTTTCCTTGCAATTCTCCGAAAGGAGCCTCAGCAAAGACCTGTCCTTTTCAAGATCATTGAGCAGATTGGCGAAATCATGAGCCGACTGAGAAGGAGAAGAAAGAGGAACCTTCCTACCAACCTTGTCATTCACAGCATCACCTTGACCACAAGTATCAAAACAAACAACAGGAAGATTATTGGCAATAGCTTCCAGAACTACATGAGGAGTACCCTCAGCAACACTGGTAAAGAGGAAAACATCCGACATCTGCATGATGTCCTGTACCTCATCGTGGCTTACTGCACCATGCCAAATACACTTATCAGCAATACCATAATTCTCAGCCAATAACTGATAGGATTCAGCATCACCGCCACCCACAATGTGAAGACGGAGCTTATCGTTTCCACTCATAGCTACAGATTGCAAAGCCAAAGCAAGCTGCTTTCTGAAGTCCAGTTTGCCTACCCAAAGTACATCAAACGTTTCTTTCTGCGATTTATCAATCAAAGGATGATCCTGAACATAACATCCAGTCTCATTAAGTAGAGGCGAATCTATATTCATGTATTTTTTGAAAGAGCGCTGCGAGTTAGATGAAGCAGAGAAGATGACTGATGCCTGATGCGCAGCAAGAAGCACACGCTTGGAATGTCTCAATTGGATACCAGTCAAGAAATTCTTCAGACGCATAAACAACTTTGTCTTCAGTCCAGCACCATCTAGATAAGCCACAGGAAACTTATCCTTTGCATCTACAGGTCCCCACACAAACGGCACACCATTCTCTTGCGATAGTTTCCAGAGATAGCCCGGTTCACGGAATCCAATCATGTTAAGCTGATGCAGCACATCCATCTTCTCCACCTTACAGATATCCTTTGCCAAGAGATACGTCTTCCACTGCCACTCCTTATAATATTTATAGAAGCGCCAGTCCCCCTGGTTCCAGCACATCTTTCTGATTTCCTCCGATACCGGATTATAATAGAAGTGCATGTTCTTCCCCTGTTCCAAGGTAGGCACCACCTCCTCTATCTTGTTCCGAAACTCCCCTTCGGTAATAATATACAACTCACAGAACTTAGCGAGATTGCTCACCCAGTTCCATGCCATTCCCGGCTCACTTCCCATACCAGGAGAGCAAGCGTATGCATTGATTAAGATTTTCATTTGGCTTTAAAATTTATTCTTACTCCTCCTCCACATTTGCTTCAGGACTCTCAAGATGAAAGCGAAGAGATGATGGGATTCAATATCCATATCCAATGAAAAAACACGGCGGAGCATATCCTTATCATAAACGATATGTGTATCAAGAGTCATTTTTACATCATTATCCACATTTTCTTCATGAATGATCTCTATCCACATCGGATGTATATTTTCCTTGATGTGATGCACCTTGACCAATCCTCGCTTCTCCAATAGAAAGTGACTTCCATAACCATAGCAGGTTCGTAGAGAGGATAGAGAAGAATCTGAAGACAGTAGATATTCAGCTAAAGTCAGGAAATGATTATTGGGATAATAGATACGGGTAGAGAAATGTCCAAACTTAGTATAGGTCTGCAATCCATAATCAAAGGAAAGAAAGCACTTTTCATAAGGATTTAGATGGAAAGAAAGACATTCAGACTGTACACGCTCCATAAAGTTGTTGGCGATACTATCATCATTATCAAGATAAGTAGTTAGGCACAAATCACCATCTTTCCATCCCTTCTGTTTCAAATCCTGCATCACCACCTGACGGAATATATCAGCAAACTGGTAAGAATATTCAGCCTTAACTCCGACAAACTTGATTTGAGAACAAAGCTTACGATAAGTCTTAATCCTCTCCCGATATACAGCAGGCGTATTTGCATCCACCAGCAAAATCCAACTGAAATTCTGGCAGCTTTGATTTTTTACAGAAGGCAGACAAAATGTTTCAAAAAGAGCCATTCGCCTTTTAAGCCATTCCTCCCGATCTATAGCTGCCCCATTCTTATCTTCTATCCAGAGAGCTAAATTAAATCGAGTTAGTAGATAATGATAAATCATTTTCGTTCTCCTTAATGTAAAGTAACGTAAAAAAATACGCCTCTCTTTGTCTATTAATCTATTAAATTATACCTTTATAAATCAAAACAGCGGCTGGAAATGAGAATTCGTGATGAAGATAGCAGCCATGCACTTCATCATATCCAACGAATATAAACGTTCCTTAGTCATAGAATCACATATTGTCAGCCAACATTCTTTCATGCTCCCTGATTTCCTCTTCTGTAAATCTCATTTTGATCAGTTTGGCAGGAATACCACCAATAATACTGTAAGGAGGAAAGGATTCAGTGACAACAGCACCGGCAGCCACAACCGAACCATGCCCGATAGTCACACCTTTGAGAATGGTAACATTTGCCCCACACCACACATCATTCTCGATGACGACAGGCTGGTCATATACATTCACCCCATCCACAAACTTTTCCTCTACTGTAACATCCGTCATATACTTACCCAAGATGTCAATACGATGATCACCAGTGATGATTGTTGGTTTTGGACCGAAGAGCACCTTCTTACCAATAGTACACGGTGCATCCGTACAATAGATGGTACTCCCCTTAGGAATAGAAGTACCATCTCCTACCGACAGGTTCCACAATCCCTTGAAATCCGAAGACATCGGACGGATATATACCCCTTTGCCACAGTGCCTCATGCACCGCTTCCATACAGAAGCCCACAGCTTGTCCCACAGATACGAAGGAACAAGACTTATCTTTTGTAATATCTGAAAAATATTCATAATGTCAAAACGTCACTATTAATCTTTTAATATCTCCTCATACAACTTCTCAATACTCTCATTCACCATAACAGAAGCAAACACCCTCTCTCCGAAGCTTTTAGAATATTCTGCCATATCCCTGCGAAGCTTTGACGACTCCATCAGTTTCCGAAGCTGCATGGTAAGGGCATCAGCATCATCAAAAGGGAAAGTGAGGCAGTTCTTTCCTTCTTCAATAACATCAGGCAGACCACCTACAGGAGTAGTTACCACAGCAATACCTCTTGCCCAGGCTTCCAATACCACCATAGGGAAACCCTCATGACGAGAACACATACAATAGATACTTGCTTTATTCCAGACATCCTCCTTTTGCTTGCCGGTGATATAACCTGTAAAGGTAACGCTGTCATCCAAACCCATAGTTTGAGCCATAGCCTGAAAGCGCTCCACTTCACCATTTCCCATGATGGTAACATGCCAGTCAGGGAAATCTGCCTTCAGATTCTTCCATGCCTTCAGGAGCAAATCGGGATGCTTGTTGTCGTTCAGAAAGGCAGCCATGATGATACTCTTCTCCTTGACAGAATAATCCACGGCAGGAGTCGGAGCACAGGCATTATAGATAACAGCAGTCTTGGCTTTCACTGTAGGAAACCATTCTGCAAAACACTTCTGCCACTTCTTTGCCAGCAGCGCCACACAATCAGCTCGGTTCAGAGACCATATAAACAATTTATTATGCGTATGATTCTCCAACTGATTCCCCATGTGGATATGCATGATAATCTTCTTTCTGCCAATCAAAGCCAATAGTAGTACAGGCATTTGAATAATCAGGCAAATTTTATCAGGCACCGTATGAAAATGGACAATATCATACTGCCATATCGTAAACAGCGCTTTGAAGTAAGCCTTCAACGCATACCACAATTTCACGCCATATCCTCTCTGTATTTGCGTACCAAGCCATCCACAATGATACTTTTCCCAGAAAGGCATCGTCTTCATGAGGCGCAGCACACTCGCCACGCCTCCACCACTCTGCTCAGCAGAGCCGACCATTAAAACTTTAGACATATAAATAAGCTTTTATGAATTACCGCCTTACAAAACTTCTCCATATTACAGACATTATAGTAATAAAACGAAAATACAGCTTAATATAAAAAGGTGGAAGAATATTGTTTTTACCAAAACTAGATACATTATGTTTTCCACTATAGCGATGTATCGCACAGGGTTCATCTATAAAACTTAACGTTTTGCGCCACATAGCACTGTATTGAATATAAGTATCATGTCCTGTTGTAGATGACGGAATTGGCAAAAAAAACTTCAGTTCTTCTCTTGTAAAAGCAAGACTAAATCCATATAAACAAAGAACATTTTTTATAGTTAAAAAAGGAACATTGTGTCTATAAATAAGCGTATTAAATTTACGCAATTCACCATCTCCCATATCAAAAGCTGCAGCATTTACCCCGCCCAATTTGCGTAGAACAGACAATTGTTTATCTATTTTACAAGGATACCAGAGATCATCTTGATCGCTGAGAAATATATACTCTCCTTGTGCTTTACTCATTGCATTTTCAAAATTACATTTACAGGCACGAGTTGCATTAAGATACCTATATTTCTTTTTATTAGAATGCAAAAATACTTTTATCCTCTGATCTTGGTATGATTTCAAGATATCAATTGTATCATCAGTAGAACCATCATCGCTTACAACCAATTCCAATTCTACATCTTTATTTTCTACAAATTGCTGATTCAAGATAGAATCTACTTGCTCACGTATAAATTTGCCACCATTATAAGTAGCCATACATATTGATACTAACATACTTTTGAATAATTATTCTATTATTATTAGAAATAAAAAAAGACTATTATGGATTTATATCAACATAAATATTTCTCTTTTGTTTTTGTTGTCCGTTTTTCAAGTACTTTTCTTTTATCTTTATCTGTTCCATTGCATTTCTATTGGCATTCAGACACAATGCTATCAGCATACAATATCCCATACCCTTACCTGAGAGCCAGGAGGAGTCTGCCGTCTGCTCGATAGCAAGACAACAGAAGGTTATCATAGCCACACGATAATAACGCATATCAGCAATAATATCAAAAGCAGCCAAACGACGCTTCCAGAAACAGTAGAAGAAAAATACACCTACAATACCAAACTGTGCTAAAGTTGGATAATAGGCATCACAGATAAAACCTCCACTTTCATCCAATCCCCAGATACCATTTAAATTATACTTATAATATAAAGGAGAATAAAACTTCCAAGCACCATTACATGCAAAAGATCCCATGCCAGAACCGAATGGCAAATAATCCCATAGGATTCGTAACGAAGTTTTATAAGTCATAGGACGAGCTAATTGGTCATTGCTCAATCCAGAAACATAATAAGCATCAAATCTTGTCCATGTTATCATCAAAATGATAGTTATCACCAATGCTACATATACCATAGTTTTTGGTGATTTGAAATTCAAACGCTGTTTAACATAAAACACAAACGCAATAAAACAAACGACCTCACCCATGAATTTAAATTTAGGTGCTAGCATACCGGTTAAAACTAACAAAAGAGCAATATTTCGGTTTCGTTTAGTCCCTTTAGTAAAAAGATACCACGACATACCAGTACATATAGCTAACTGACCAAGAACAGGAAATTCTGCTTCTACCTGAGTATCTAAAGTCTGCGGATGATAGACAATCCAAGAGAATAAAGTTATGACCATTGTACTTAACATCCATTTCTTTTGCTTTTTTGTAAAGCGAGGATTCAAAATCCATGTACAATATATAATTGCATATGGGCGGATTTCCTGCATCAAATCGAGCCAAACAGCCCCAGAAACATTAGCACCAAAAAGAAGAGAATATATTGTATAAAAAACAATCAGACTTATACAAACTGTAAACTCTTTCCATGGTCGCTTATTTATACTGCGATTATGACTACACATCCATAATGTGTATATCAGCAATAAAATCGTCATTGCCTCATCAACACTGGAAAAACCAGGTAAATCATTATAGGCTATACATGTAGGAAAATATATAATCCAATAAAGCGTAAAAAAACGAGATATACCTTTCACTATTATATGTATTTTTTTAATTAGTGTTAAATGATTAATTCTCAAATGGTATTTGGAACCAACTATATTTGTTACGGGCCCAAGTCTTTTGCCCTACAACATAGACTAATTGCACTAACCATTTCGGCAACATATTTTTAATAGATTTTGCTTGAGTTTTTTTCTGCCAGCTACCTGCGTAGTTATGAGCACAGAAACTCTTTGCAGTCTGATGTACCTCTATGGAGTTGCGACTATTGAAATAATCCTTATCAAAGACAAACATTTGTTTCATCTTGAGATTATAGTCCAGAATATTCAAAGACGAGAAATCCCTAATTCTCCAGAATTTATAGCCTATACCTGTTAGTACATGATGAAAACGACAAGGAAGAGGCAGCATATCATAACTTCCATCTTCTTGAATGAAAGACCTGCCTGTATAGGAATCCAACATATCCTTTATCCATTTACAACCAGGTTCACTTCCTATTACAGCCGCTTCAAAAGCTCTTATTTGATCATGCCCTATGAAATAAGGTAAACTCAACAATTGATCAAAACTTTTATACAGCAAAACATCCGAATCTAAATAGATACCGCCATAGTTATACAAAGCAAAGAGGCGAATATAATCTGCAGCAAAAGCATATTTCTTTGCCTCAAATGCTTGCTTTGTCCAAATAATACTATTTATATCGAATCGTTTGGTATCCCATACCCAGACTTCATAATCTGGCAGATACTTCTTCCAAGTATCTAAACATTTTTGAATCTCTGCAGGATATGGATCACCCGACAACCAACAGAGATGAATAATTTTTGGTATCATTTTATGTATTTTTCGTAAAAAATCAACTTATGAACAGAATTAATCCCACTGACGATAATAAAAAAATGACTGACCTAAATCTTGACTTAAAAAATCAGCAGCAGCTTTTGCTCCAATTTCTTCCAAATCAATGTCATCATATATATAATTTCCTAGATGCAGCCAATATTTTCCATTGCCTGAAACAGTAGCAAGTTTTTCATTTAACAAAGCTTGAGTAATCTCTGATACTTCTGTTGTATAAACATATGCAGTGCCATAATTGAATTCTGGCGTTCTGTAGTCTGGATTATTTTTTAAGTAATTGGCAACAGTTTCATTTGAAACTTGATGCGCCTTATTTATAGCATTAACAACTTTCAAACGAATCTCTTCTGAAACTACAATATTAGTTTTTACAGGTATCTGCAAATATGGAATATCTTCAATTCTAACGCTACTTCGATTTATGTTAGCCTTTGACAAAGATTCTAAAGATAAAACTTTGATGGATTGCAATAAAGATTTATTATAGGGTATGCCACACTCTCTTGTCCCAGAATCATACATCATCTTCAACTGTTCTAGTATATCTTTTTGTTCCTCATCAGATGTGACAATCACTACAATTTCACTAAATTGAAAACCATAATCTTCACTAAGCAAAAATGCCATACCATCAATACCAGCATCACCTCCTTTTAAAGCCCACCTCCATTCACGCTCATGAGTCCAGTCTATAGGCTTGCTTCCACCTAAACGAGTATAAACGTAACGATACTGCTCTTCCAATCCAATTCCACAAGATGAATCTAATGTTCTTAGACCATATCCGCAATAAGAGTCATTTTCATCGGACTCCTTATGTAAAGAGGACAATCCATATATAACTTGACGAGCACCTGCTTGAAACAGCTCAGACTTTCTAAACGCTATACCATAGTTTCCCACATAGCCAGACCACGCTCCTCTATCCTTTGCATATTCTATCAAAGCATAAAGAGGCATTTCCGTGAAGCAGACTGCAGAATATGGTCCATAAATAGTTGGTATTAAATTTCTATACGACCAACCACTTCGAATAAATCCATCATGAAGTATTTTTTCTAAAACACCAAACGCTGGCTCATCTTCAACTATTGGATATTCGCCATTTAAACATTTATCAGACAAATCGATTGGTTGTCTGTTCTTGTCAAAATATGAAACCAAAAATATATCCTCACCATTTTCTTCTTTAAAAAGATCCGCCATTGCATACATATCGTCAGCAGACTTTCTGTCATGCACAAAATGTATTATCCAGTCAGATAAATCTATTCTATGATTCATAATATTTGTCATTTTAATTGATTAGTCTTTATTCGTTTCCAATGCCTTCTTCAGCCATTCTATCGACTCACCCCTTAGCTCCTCCAACTTCTTCTGAGCCTCAGCGATAGAAGATGTAATTTTAACGCTCTTATAATCATCAAAACTCAAAATCATTCTATCTTCCAAGCCAAACAATTTGAGCAGGGAGGTAAAACGACTTAAACCACGGTTCACATTGCCATAAACAAGGAACTCCTTGCCAAAGATGATAGAAAACACACAAGCATGGAAGCTATCTGTTACAACAAACTCAGCATCCTCAAACTGCTGAAGCCAATATTCCACAGATGGAGGAGTGGCAACACCTGGCTGATAAATACTACATGGGGCAAGAGATTTTTTCGAAGCCACAGAATCAATCAACTTTTGCTTATCCTCATTTGGATCCATTACATAAACAAGTAATTTCCCTGTCTTACTATGATTGACCATCACAAACTTCTGATAATCAGCCTTTGTTAAGAGCATCGTTGGATCAAGTACATGCTTAACAGTATCACAATCCAAATAATTGCGACACATTTCCACACCCTCTGCTTCACGACATGACACAGCATCCATCTTTTGGATATATTTCTTGCATTCCTCTGTTTCCTCTGCCGTATATTTCCAAGTCTCCACTCCAAAGCTAGGAGCGTATGCAATGCGCTTGATATTCCACCCCTCCGTAAAACGCAGAAATGCATCAGGCATTTCGCCAAAATATAGATGAAAAAAGTATGAACGCCAAATCTGATCACTACCAACTACAATGGCATCAAATCGATTCTTCGGAATATCTTTCAAACTATTAATAAAATATTCATGGATATTAGCATTCACGAAATGATAGGTATTTGCGCAATACGTATTTTTGGCAACCTCTTTCTTGATATTACCATGATACACACCGAGTTTGCGACCTACCAAACGCATAGCATACACAAAGGGACGCAAAAACTTAGGTGGCATCTTCAAGAGATACGGATTATCCAATACCACCACTTCATGATTCCCCAGTTTTTCCAGGGTAGTCTGCAAGGCATACGCCTGCAATATTCCCCCATAATTAGCATTTAGAGGAATTGTTAATATAGCGATTCTCATAAAATATGTTCTAATACTACCAACTTATCTATAGAAATGTTACTATTAATCTGTACGTAATCAATAGGTACACGACAAACATCAGAAATTCTTAACGATAATTCTTCTTTATTATCAAACTTGTTATAATATCTGTCTTCTAATTTTAACATTATATCATCCACGCCATGTCTTAACGATGTTATTACCAAGCACTCCTTGTCTTGTCCCCATCTTTTAGTTGCTCCTTTTTCTAATGTAACATCAAACGAAACTGATTCTGGTGATGATGACGGCATAAAATACAGAACGTTAAAAAATGGCTTCAATACTTGATGAATATAATCAAAAGAAGATTTTAATTTTGCATTTTTGCAATGCTTAATTAGTAACTCCAATTCAGATACAGCAGGTGTGCCTTCGAATGTACCTTTTGCATCAAAATAAAGTTCAAACAATGCGCCATTCAAAAAATCATTATGATTATTCACATCTGTAAACTCTACCAAACTTTGAACATTTTGAAAGAAATTTTGGCAATCAAAACATCCATAATACGAAGCAAACATACAACATCTCCCCAAAATGAATTTTTGATTTTTGTCTAACTTGCCATAATTCAATGCTTTCATCTTGGACAAAGCTTGTCGTTGGTCACTAAATTGAGTTGATAGAAAACCTGTTATGATTTCAACCAAATCAGCATCTGAATAGTCATAATCCTCTCGTCTTATTACCATATCTGAATATTCTCCAACATTCAGATTCTGAATCAACTGACCAGAATTAAAACTAAAGTCACCAATTAACGACGTATGCTCCCAACTTGTTTGTTTATGTCCCGAAAGATTGTAAACTGTCGTCCGAACTTTTTTGAAGAAACTTTCTATAGGTAATCCTAATTCATTTATGTGTTGTAGGATGGCATGAGTATAAATACTATGTCCATTTGCGCCACCATCACTCGCTTTTTCACCAGGAGAAGTAGAGTATGCAATTAGCGTTCCTTCGGGTGCAAAAACAGGAGCTATGTTAGCACCAACAAAAGGTGCTCTTGCTGCAGGAAAGGGATTATCTCGGCAAGCATCCAACATGATAATATTAAACAGGCATTTCATTGTTTTGATTCTATCAATCACATTTTGCAAATTAATAGAATAACGCTTAGTACCTGTCTCATTATCTGCAGGTGTATTAGCACACAAAAGATAGTTTTCTCCTTGGATTTCAACACCATGTCCTGCAAAGAAAAATGTACATACTTGAAATTCATCGAGATTAGCAATAAATTCTTCAAAAGCTTTATCCCATTCGTCTATTGTTATATCATATAAATCTGTAACATAGAATTTAAGATTACGAAAGGTGTCAGCAATACTTTTTGCATCATTTACCGCATTATCCAATTTCTTTGCAACATCATATTGGTCAATACCAACAACCAATGCTTTAGCTTTTATATATTGTACCTGTTGCATAGACTTTATTTACCAAGAATGTTCTTAATCACCTTAACTCCTTGCTCTCCCAAAGCTCCCTTGATAGTTCGCTTCATCTTGCTTTTGAAAGAAGGATCAATCATGATATTGAGTATTTTTTCCAAAGCAGAACTTTCGTCATCAGTCTCCGTAAAAGTCTCCAATATGATAGGGCGATCTCCTATTGTCGGATTTAGGAACTTATCGACAACTGCCAAAAACTCGTCCTTATTAGAAGCGGACAGATACTCATAACCTAAATCCTCTGCATAATGCTTGACCAACTGGTGTGACTTATTTCCAAAATGCCCTGCTGCATCAACATACTTATCAGCTTCTTCACCTAAGAAACTGCAAGGATGATTATAATTACGGAATTCATTACCCTTTCCGTTGTTCACCAATAAAATTCTCACATTGTTTCCAACATGACGATTGCCAATGACATTCATATCATAGAAGAAAGCCAAGTCACCAAAAACTCCAAAGAACAATTTATTTGGATTGGCAAAAGATGCACCCATCATCGTTGACACTCCACCATCTATACCAAAACCACCCACATTGCACTTCGAGAGTATTCCAACGGGCAACTTAAAGAAGTTCCAAGAACGCAGACTATGAAGGATTCCGAAATGGATTTCACAACCACTTGGTAATCTATCCACCATTTGCTCTGCCATCCAAATGTTACTATAGGGAAGTATTGGAATCTGTTGTTGTACAGAAGCTATCTCTGAATTGATTGCATCAAGATACTCTGTATGAGATGCGCCATCATTGGCATATCGCTCAAAGAACACTTCTTCAGGCATCATAAATACTCTACGAAGATTGCCTTCTCCATCCCTGAGAGCACCGTCAGGACTTACACGCCAAGCATGTGAGCCTCCAGCTCCCCAACCTGAGCCTGAAACTTCTCCTATTCTTATCATCAGATTAACATGCGTCAAGTCCGAATGCCCCTGCATCTGCCCACCAAGAATCTGAGCATGCACCTCATATTTACCACGATACCCGCTTGTATGTTCGCAGAACACTATTGCATCATAAGTCGCACAAAACTTATCTATTGCAAGAGTTAGTCGTTTAGAGAAATTGGCATGAGCACCAACAAATACTGCAACTCTCCCTTTCGGAATTGGAGGCAACTCTGTTTCAAATTCTGTGTGTCGATATATAGCATGAACCAGAGGGATTTCCTTTACGCTAAAATTATGGCTATACCGCGTATACATATTAATATGAGCAGGACCTCCTCCATTTAGCGACAGTGCCAGAATTGCTTTATTGGCTTCAATCTCGCACATTCGCTCATCTTCTGCATCTTTCACCATAGGTACAGTAACACTTTCAACCGCAATATCATTCGGTAGTTGGCGTCTGTCTATTTGCTGGTCTATAAGGTGCCCTATTTTGTGATTACCTCTAGTAGAAGTAATTGCAAGAATTGGCAATTTACTATAAAATGCTTCAGTCAAGCCTGGCATGTAGTTTCTTGAAGCTGTTGCACCTGTACATGTTAAAACAACCGGTTCGCCAGTTTCTGCAGACATACCACATGCCAAATACGCAGCACTTCGCTCATCAACAGAAGACCAAATATGAAACCAAGGATCATTTTCTATACTGACCACAAAGGTCATATTTGTTGTACCAGGTGATGCTATTACTCGATGAATCCCATGCGCCTTTAATAACGCTATGACTATCTGAACATTGCGTTCATCTGTATAATATCTTTTTTCTTCCATGATATTTTTACTATTTCCAACGTGCATTAATTGTTTTACCCTCATTACAAACCAAAATTTGCCCATTTAAACAATTTGAAACATCAGAGAGCAAGAAACAAGCAACCTCTGCTACCTCTTCTGGCAAATAGAACCGATTAGTCACATTATAAGGACAAGTTAAGTCTTTATCATCTTTTGATTTACCAACCATATCGGACACGGTAACACCTGGAGCAACCGCATTGATTCTAAAGCCCTCATTGACATACCTGTAAGCAAGCCCCTGAACTAAGCTATTTATCGCAGCTTTTGTCAAGCCGTATGGACGTTCATCAACCGTCATGCTTGTCTCGGAAGATGTGAATATTACTTTTTTCATCTTCTTATCCTCTGCTTTTAAGCAATGCTCAACAAAAACCTGTGTCAAGAAGAATGGTCCTTTCAAGTTTGTATCAAATTGAGCTTCAAATTGCTTTTTAGACACATCTATGAAACCATTCTCATGCAAAGATATTCCTGCATTATTCACCAAGCAATCCAATCCACCGAGTTGCTTTTCAGCCTCCAAAATAAAAGAAGGAAATGAATCTACATCTTGAACATCTAATGCCAGATACTTACAACCTATCTCTTTTGCACTTTCCTGTAATGTGGATACATTTCTTCCTGCAATTAAAACATAAGCGCCTTCTTCTACAAACTTTTTGGCCATTGAAAATCCTAAGCCACGACCGCCACCCGTCACAATGATATTTTTACCCTTCAAGCAAGCAGAAGGTGTAGAATATTGGATATTAGCAACGACTGTTACATTAGGAATACCCTTAAAAATATATCTTAAGGAACGTTTAATTGTATCTTTCAAATTCATTTTATAATCTTTAATATACGCAATATCTTTCCAATATTTCTTCGAACAAACCAATAAAAATCATAAGCAAAAACAACCATATATGCTGTTAATCTGCTTGGTAACTTTTTTCCATTTTTTATTGCAAAATCTACATTGTCATGAGCAAAACTATCTTTATTATAGTTTACAATTTGCTCTGACACATATTGCAACTTATGCCTTTTCCATTGTTTTTCATCGAAAACATTTTTAAACTTGCACAAAGCATCTGCTGAATCTAAAGCCATCATGGTACGAAGACATTTTGAGCAACATCCACAATTCTTTGCCTCAGTATGTTTATCAGACGTATTAACACAAACATTCAAATGCTGCTGAGCTAAATTCCAATCAACAATATGTTTTGTTTTGTCAGTTCTTGAATATTGTCCACCATCACAAACTATGTCTAATCCTACAGGGCTCACCAAAGGCATAATTATCGGGTCAGACATTTCCGCCATATCAACATGTCGAGCCAACATATTCATCATGGCAAACTCCCTATAAGAGTTAGTACCACTGATATAATAACGCTTTAATGCTTTTTGAAAAACCAACACACTTGCCAGTCGACAAAGTACACCTGCATCATATTCCCAATATGGCAAATAGAAGTCAAACATATTTGTACACATCATGATTGCACCCATTTGAATATCAGAAGCAAATGACTTTGTGACCTCGAATCTATTCTTTGCCCTTTCCCAGGTCTTAGGATTCTTTACATCTCCATATTGACCAATATGAAAGAAGAATAGCGTATCTATTTTATAATCTATGTCATCAGTATTCAAATAATTGTCATATAGAGTTGAAAAAGAATCTACCCCCCCAGAAAAGCCTGTTCCTACATGAAGAATAGAAGACTTTACTGCATCAGCAAATCCTTTGGAACTTATCTTTACCTCATGAAAAGAAGGCTGATAAGCCTTAACCAAACCTTGTACATATGTAGATAAATTATGGTACAATTTCTTCGAAACTTTACCATCAATTTCTATATCTTCTCCATAAAACATTGCAGGATAAAGCAATGCTACTAAAAAAGCATCATATACATCGGCTGTTAAGTAGCCGCTATATTCATCATCGACACTAAACCAAAACTCTTTGACATCGGTGAACTCAGCCTCCAACTTGCAGATAATTCTCGACTGAGAATTTCCATATTTAAAAGGAATGTCTCGTTCCACTCTAAGATTACTTATTTTCATAGCTACATAACACTTTAAAGTCTATATCCCAATTCTATTAATTTATCGTTCATCTCTTTTACACGATACTTCCATTCCCCATACCTTAAAGCCATATCTCGGTTCTTATCCACAATTTCCTGATAATTATCCAGATGAGCAAGAATCTCGGTTACTTGCTCCGCAAAATGTTCCTTATCTAAATCTATGACAGGATTATAACCGATAATATCAACCAGTTCCTTAGGAGCTTTTCCAATGATAATCACCCTCGAAAGCATACATTCCCAATATCGCTGGGTGAGGGTTTCTACACCTTGTGCTATCTCTGGTTGATTAACACTTCGAGGCAAACAAATCGTAATTTTAGTTTCAGCCAAGGCATCTATCAACAGCTGACGTGTTGCCAATGCTCCTTTCTCATTACGACTGCTCAATACCCTCACATCATTAGGCAAAGATGAAGTATCTACGTAATTACAACATCTTCCAAACTCCAAATAATCATATTTACGTTCGCCCAATGGACTACCTTTCTTATACAGATCAGTTTCAATCGCTTCTGGCAAATAACAAATATTAATATCTGGACATAACTCTTTCATTTTTGCAGCAGTCTGCGAAGATGTAAAGAAAGCGGTCTTAACATAATGTTTCCTTAACCAATCCGACACTTTACCGAAATAACTTGGCCAACAATCCCAAAACATAGGAATAATCTCATAGCTAAGATAATCCGGAAAAGTATCAAACGGCATATTGGCTGCTTCAACGAAGCGAAGCCTTGCTTGCTTTTTATTCTGAAAAAAAGTAGGCAAATGTAGATGATATGACAAGCTCTCATACAGATTCTCGAATTTACGATCAGCTACATACTTTCCCCCTAACTCACACCACGCATAATATACAGCAAGTTTAAAGTTGCTATTGTTCTTATAAATAAAAGGCTTAACTGCCTTCACTATTTTTCCCATTATTTTCCTAAATTAAGTATAGTAGCCAATGGTTTAAATCCCATCTTCGGCAAGAGTTTCTTATTAACCAAATTGCTATAGCATAGGTCATAATAACTGATAGACATTTCTTCATTCATATCAACCTTGCCCTCAATGACCCCATTTATTGCTTTTGCTAAATCTCCGATATTCTCTTGTTTCAGTCTATAGCCAAACTTCCAGTCGTTTGAACACAAGGTCGCACCTCCCACATCCGTACTGAGAATATAACACCCAAGAGCAGCAGCCTCGCTATATACATTTCCCCAACTTTCATGTCTGGAAGTCATCAACAACACCTTCGCCCTATTGTAATACTCAAACACAGTTTTCTGGTCATAAACCATTCCTGTAAAAATAAGCCTTTCCTTATACCACGGACACTCCTCAAAGAATTGGTCAATTACTTTTTGGAAATCACCACCCTCCTTCAAATCGAAGCTGCTGGTTATTGGCCCCAACATATAGATTTTCCAATCCTTTAAATCAGTTTTTCGCAGGGCATTAAGCAACATCTCAGTATTTTTCTGATAACAACCGATGCGCCCCACACAAACCATCACATTCTCTTTCTCAGCAAATGGCTTTCGCTTCAGACCATAAGACTCAAACTTCTCGTCATCCAAGCAGGGATAAAAATGAAGCAAACCATTCCAATGTTTACGCTCAAAAAGATCTGTCATCAAATGATAAGCTGCGGTATTGGCAACAAGATATGTAACATGACGAAAGAAATAGTCCGTCAATTTATCCTTCAGCCATCCTGCCAAACCTCCCGAATAATGAAAACCATTCTGGTTAAGTTCACATGCCTGTGGCTCTTCCATATCACCAAAGACTACCACCTTTCCTTTCGGATTTATCTTTTTGTACAAGAAAGTTGCAAACATGTGAACGGCACTGCTGCCTGTAAGGAAGAGAACGTCGATGTCTTTGGCATGCGTCAAGATTTCCTTCAAGAACACCTTCCATACATTCTTATTCTTCGTCCGCTCAATAGTCACACCTCGATGCAATTTCGGGATTTCCGTATTACCCAAGTTTTGGGTATATAAATATTTACACTCACCTCCCAGCTCCTTACATATATAATAAGGTATCAAGAAGATGTCCTTGGAGAGGAACATCTCCTGAAATTGGTAGGCATAAGCTAAGATTCGTATAGAGTTATTCATTAGCAGCTTTCCTTCCTTTTAACAACTCGTTTTTCAACAATTCAAATTTATCACTAATTTTATAGGGGTATTTATCCATATATGAATCAAAAGAAGTATTCCTGCTGATTATATCAAAACGATTTCCTTGAGTGTTCTCAATACGCTTATAATATCCTTCGAAATATTTCTCAAAACCCTCCTTTGCAAACCTTTCTGAATGTTTCAGTAAACATAAAGGACTCATAATAATCAATGGACGGACATTTGCGTCTATTGGGCTGTTTTCATTCCGTAATGACTCTACATACCATTCACTAACAATCGGCGCTAAACCATCTATCAAAAGCCGATTATCAGCAATAACCAAAACACTATATATTTTAGCATTTTGTTGAATAGAATTTCCCCATTTAAACTTTCCACTTTTTATGCAAGTACAATGACCTGCCAGTTGTCCCACACCTTTAACCTTAGGTTTCTTTTTAAAACGATGGCATCTATTCTCATAGTCCAATTCCCATGTTGTAAGTTGAATTTTATTTTTTAATTCATCCTCCAACAAGGCATAGTCTCTTTGTTCTTTAACCCATGCATTGATTTTAATGTCCTTGCACTCAAATATAATTGCAGATGTACCATCCTTTCGCTGAACCAAATAATCCGGAGCACCTAATTCACTTTTCGGAGCTTTATATTGATTTTCACAATCGTTCTCTGAATATTTCAAATAAGAAGAACTAATTGCACATTGATTCATAAGACTGCAAAACACATGCTTTTCTATAAATTCAGACGTAAACAAGTTAAATACAACAGATTGTTTACCATTTAGCTTTTCAACAATCTTTTTGAAATCAAAAAACAAGCTGCTATATAAACGATCCAAGACAAATCCAACATGATATATAGCATATTTATGACTGGACATTTTGATGATAGGCTTATCCCGAAATACCTTATAATCAGAATTTCCATCTCGATCATACTCGTCCCGACTCTTGTAAGGTATTGGATTAGTCGAAAGAGGGATACTAATCTTTTCAACAATATCAACATTTATTAAGTGGTCAGGATCCCTAAATGATGCCAAATCAAGTATTCCATTCTTATCCCTACCCATAATTGCTAAAGATAATATCGTACAAACATATTCTCTCCAGTCCGAAATTCCATAATAGCTAAGAAAACCGTAATATAAATCTTGGTATTCCTCTTGACTTGTCAAAAATGAAAAGAAAGTAATAGCAAAACTCAACTGATACTTAAATTGGTTATCATAATCATAGAGTTGAATTTCTTTGTTATATCCAATACCGGTCACCATAAGCTCTTCCATGCTATTTTTATTCTTTAAACGATACCCCATCGTTTGCTCATTTATTAATGCAATAAGCTTAACCAAATCAAACTCAAAGGAATTCTTCTCTTGCTTATACATTGAAGAAGAAGATGGAGGCATTGAAAATTTATACCTGAGAATTTCTAATATAGTTTGCGGAAAGCACACAAAATACCTTTTATTTGAAGTTGTATGCCGCCCAATATAATCAAAGATTCTTAATTCAACATATTTTTTCCACCAGTTTCCATCTGACATCAGATATAGAACATGGGAAAATGGTGTTCCTTCATACACATTGCCGAGCACTAGAACTAGCCTAACAACTTCCTCTCTAGTCATTTTCTTCAAAAATGTCCAAGGATCTGGCATTTTATTACGAAAGAATATAGGATTATACTCTATAGGTAACTTAAATTCATACGAATTATATCGAAACTGTTTATTCATTACAAAACTTTTATTATCAATTAAACAAAATCTTCAGTACTAGCACAACACATATCCAATAAGAACAAACCTATATTATTCCATTCTCGTTCTTGAAATTCCAGTAAGTTTGGAACAAGGTCATGATTATCAGCAACATACTCGTTAGTTTCTTTTAGCAAGGAATGCCACAAAGGAGTACATAGCATCTCTCCATTGCTTTTCTGTATAATAGTATTTTCATTACATGCCCCATCAAAACATGAATAGCATTTTACTGCATAATCAAGATAATCATGATTTTCATTCATTAGGTTACATTTTTTCAAACCTTTCTTTAAATCAAAATATTGCAATATTATTTCCCGATTGCAACTATTGTATAGTTTATCGAAAGATTCTTTATTTTTAGAAAGTTGACCATCCCATCTATCTAACCCATTTATATAATTATATGGAATTAAATTTTCAATTTCTTGTGTTTCAACCACATAATAATAAAACATTTCATTTATTTTAGGATAAGTTTTCCATATTACAAGACTTTTTTCAAAAGTTGTGGCTGGGTCTTTGGGCTGATTGGGATACTTTTTATCCAAATCTACAATACAAATTACAGGCTTGTGAAGTTTAACATAAGCTGTTGTTGCCGATGCTATACTACTTCCATTACCTTTTTCTGAGCGCATTGCCAATTTCATATTTATGTGGTTTTTACGTAAATAATAATTCCCTATGTGCGCGTAAAATGTACAATCAGCTGTATCTTCACCTAAAAATGGCATTTTTTGAATCTTCGTAGAATCCAAAAAATAAGTATATTGAAGAGGTTTTATGTTGACTTCATCTTCGTGCTCTAAATCAATAGTTGGCATATCCAAAATTATCTTCACGTAATAATGTAAACATTCAGGAACAGTATAAGTTGCAAATCTTTTGTACAAACGGGTAAAAACTTTAACGCTATCTTCATCATATCCTTTCATAATAGAACTTAACCATTTTAAGACATTAAAATCGCCTCTAACAATATGATTCTGCTCTATCATTGCCATTGCAAGATATTTAGCACATCGTATTATATCTTTAAATCTAGGGTCCGTCTCATCTACTATTAGGGAATCTGTTAAATAAATAAGCATACTTCAATCATCAAATGGTTCAAAAAATCCAATTGGCCAATCTTTAAGCTGACCTTTATCATTAAACTGAGTCTGTCTAACTGTGGTATTCAAGTTATTAATAGTCTTTTCGAATATAACAACATTGACAGCATCTGCCGCTAATTTCCCCTCACGTATACGACGGCCAATCCTATTGATAATAGCTTCGCTATGAGTTTCAAAAATCAAGAATTTTTTATCAGAATCATCAAAAATCTCATCTTCATCCCTATCACCCATATTTACATAATCAATAAAAGCATCAGCTAATTTAGCTTGATACGCTGGGTGCAAGTGTAACTCTGGCTGTTCCATTAATATGACACTACCTAAATCTCTAGTGTGAATATAAGCATTCTTTCGATTCGGACGATAAGAATAATACCACAATTTTGTTACAATAGGTAACATTTGCGAGTATCCAAAACCAACATCAGAGATATTAAATTTTCCATTTCCAGACTCCAATACTATACTTTGATGCCCTGGGCTGTTCTCTTTTTTAACCTTAATTTTTAATAACTTATCTGTATATTTATTATAATCTTGTAAAGCCGATGGAGTTAATGATGAAATAAACTCTGCTAAATTTCTACCATAGGCATCTATATCATTTACTTGCAATCCTTGCGTTCTATAAAATCTCAAAGCCTCCGCTCTAGCTGGTGCTATATAACTACAATTAGAATAAAAAGTAGACAATTCTCTATTTATAGAAGGATATACTCGTAAAACGTGATATATAGTGAGCATATTATAAAGTTTTACGAAATCAGCATTATCACTATCCCATTTTTTAAACATTTTTCCAAAGGTACTAGGTATTTGTCGTGCAGTTAATAAACGATTCAAAAACGACAATTTATCTGGCTCCCACATATCAAAGATAAAGTTTGCTCTATCTTCATTTGAAACTCTTTTGTTCAATTTCAACAAGAGTTTTCTTATATCATACCGACAAGAATCCAAACATAGATATTCATCATAGTTTCTTTCTTGTGACGAAGAGAGGACTACTGATGGGAGCATTGATTGCAATGTTGTATAATGGAAAACGGCAGAACTCATGCCAGTCACCTTTTGCCCACCAATACGAAAGATGACCTTTTCTGTTCTACTATTTACAGAAAAAGAAACTTCAATATCCTTACAGTTAACAACTATATCGCTCACGAATGTTCCTTTATTGTCATCAGACAATGATATTTTCAAATAAACATCCTCCAAAAGAGAATCCTTTCCCATTCGATATGAACGACGCCAATCAAAAACACTTAAACAATATCTGATATAAGGTACATTTTTAAGACGATAATAGAATTGAATCTTGTCATCAGGAGAAGAACACTTGTTTTTTGCAGTCTCATAATCTCCAAAATCAACTAAAGAATCATCAAACCAAGAAATAGAGCCTCTTATAGGTTTAATGATAGATTGAGTAAACAAAGGGAAACTTCTAAGAAAGGTACTTTTCCCAGAACTATTCACACCAACTAAAATTGTTATTGGTTTAATATCTATCTCCGATGTATCTCTTAAACTTCGAAGATTTCGAATTCCTATAGATGTTATCATATCAGTATCTATTAATATCTAAGAAATGCAAACACTACAATCCGATTATAAGTTATATTTACGTTTTATCTGACTTAGAAACATTAGTAGTTTCGCACTTGAAAGAACACTACCTTTATACAAGGTATGGTTCTTATAAAGAAACATATCAGCCGATTTCTCACATATAATGGGGATTTTAGCCTTGACAACAATATTTGACATCAATTTCTCGCCATCAAATGAAGCTTGCAAAAAGCGTTTTGACTTGCCATTTCTGTACAAAAGGTCAAAATATACCATGGAGGAAGAAATATTTTTCTTCTTCATATCCATCAACAATGTTTCCCAATACTCTTGGAGCATTTCTAATGACAATACTATAACTAACACATTGTTGTCATTGATTTTTAATATTTTATATTTTGCCATTTTTTCACCAATTATTACAAATTCTGTTTATAATAGTTAGTCCCTCATTTACAATATCTATTGCTTCATCAAAATCTAAGATTCTACTACTTTCAATCATCATTGAATCAACATGAAACGTTGTATGACGATGTTTATGAAAAAATGTATATCCATCCTCCAAAGCAGATTTCAAGGCCAATTTATCATTGTATATATTGATAGTAGTTAAGAAAGCATATGTACCATCATCTTGAATAGCAAAACATTTATATGTATTCCCTACTGGTAGTCCATCTTCTGCCAGTTTTTTTCTCAAAATCGCATCAATTGCTTTTAACAATCCGAATGTATGACACCCATAATCTCCTACACGAATTTGTGAATTCATCAAGACTAGGGTCGTACTAATAAATTGTGAGATGACAGATTCGTCTATATGGCTCATATCCCGAATATGAGAAGACAACTTTTCGTCTATTACTTTTTCCCCAGTATTTGAAATTTCAAATGTCTTTAATATAACATCAGAGTCTATTGATGTCGTCAAACTCATTATTTCTTGACTCAACTTAACATAAAATTCAGTCAATACGCCCTGAAAAAGCAAGGTATTGTTGGTGTAATGGGAAATATGCACTCTAGCTCCATAATCACCACACAAACTGCATTCGAAATCTATAGAATCATTACTACAAGTACGCTTCTCTACTTGTATGCCAGTTTCTTTCTCTAAATCTAAGAAAGATATCAAATCAGATTTTTGAATACCATTTAACGTTATCGTCTTTTGTGAACTATCTGGTATTTTTGCCGATTCAATAATCTCGTTTCGGCACTGCTCACATATAGGTTTCAAGGACGGTGTACCTGATATCTGAAACGAAACTCGCGCATCTGTTAATATATAGCATAAAATAATTCCTGGCTTTTTTACACCATCTCTTGTTATTTCAAAGCGATACAATTTTTCCTCAGACTTACAAATTAATGTATAACCCTGTAAATTTGAAATAAAATCGTTCGCTACAGCAGGAATCAGACTTACAAATAAAGAATATTTTGTATTTTTTTGTGCCATAATCTTTGAATTTATTTAGTATCGACTATCTCTTGATACGTCTTCAAAAGTTCCTCAACGATCTTCCCCTTATCATGTCTCACCAGTGCCACTTCTCTCGCCTCCTTACCAATCTTCACATTCTCCTCCTTATCCTCAATCATTCTGCCAATATAGTAAGCAGCCATGTAAGGATCGGTAACAGGATAGAGGAAGCCTGTCTTGCCGTGCTCCACCATGGAGTCTGTGCCGCCCACTCTACTTGCAACCACAGGTAATCCCAATATCTGTGCCTCACAGACAGCATTAGGACTATTTTCAATGTAAGAAGAATGAAAATACAACGTGCTATTTAGCAGCGATTTACGTAACTCCTCTGCCGAAGCCACACCACAAAGATTGACATTTACATCTTGATGGTGCAAACCTGTATGTTTTTCTGTAAAAGAAGCATCAACGTTTCCATATACATTCCAAATGAAATTTAGATGCATTTCATTCTTTAATATGTTCGCTACCTTCAATATAAGGTCAAATCCTTTATATAAAGGAACCGAAATTGTAGTCATAATGGTTGGCTTAGATGGTATTATTCTTTCTGCAGGCTCATAAAAACACTCTCTTAAAATTTCGCCACCATAGTAATAATGAACATGAGGATTCAATATTTTGGATACACTTTTATCCCATTCTGTTCTTCCAATAACATTGGGGACAGCTTTCATAATAGCTTTTTCTCTATGTACACTACGATTCCAATAAGCTAACAATTGGAAATTATGATATTTCCCACCCAGCCCTTTTCCAGAGTTGATATATTGCCACTTGGACACAGAAGGGGGAAGTAAATTATATATACACTCAGAAAGTATTCCTTGAATATGTAGTATCGTAGGAATACCACCAGTTACTAATGCTGTCAAGCTCTGATATAATTCCGATCCAAAGATATGAATCACGTCAGGTCTAAAATCATCGATAATCGCTTTGAATTTTTCCTCATAATAAGGCCAAAGTATCTCGTCTCTAGAAGCATCATTAATTTTCAACAAATCAATGAACTTATCTTTTCTTGACTTCTTATGGTTAGGCACAATATAATAAGTCACTCCATTTTGAATGACTTTTGAAGGTTCTCCATCCTTGCAAAAGGCACATGCCAATTCTATGTCATTTCTTTTTAGCAATTCCTTTTGAATAGACGTAGCCCAACTGCCACCATTATAGCCCAACTTTCTTTTGTGGACAGGGATATAACAACCAGAACCGCTAATCCATAAAATTCTCTTACGTTCCATCTAAAAAATTTCTAAATTACACAAACATTCTTATATCGAAGCAATGTCAAACATGAATAATCTTCCAACAACATGATTCTCGGAAGCGAATAAAGGTCAGAAGATGCTTCTGTGACTGGACCTCCACAAGCCCTAACTGCCAATTTAAACACATCGTCCATTTGTGAAAGAACTTTAAATTCTCTCTTATCTGCCTCATGTATAGAACCATAAGGATAAGCGAACACGACAGGATGCAAGTCAGCCTTTTCTTCCAAAATGCTATAACCTCGTTCAATCTCATCTATGACATCAGATGAATTTGGCAACGCCTTCAAGTTGTAATGGTGCTGCGTATGAGCACCCAAGGTAACCAGCTCTTCATGCTTAAGAATTTGTAGGTCTTCCCAGTTCAAAGCCAATTTCTTGCATTTAGCATACCAATCAATATGATAATGTGAAAAAAGAGTCTCCAAAGCTGGCAACAAATTCAATTGATCCTGCTTCAAGATAATTGAGCGAATTTTCAAAAAAGCATCTTCTTTTTCATGCTTGCTCTTTGTTCGTATAGTTACACCATTTGAAAGGACGATTTCATCATATTCAAGAATTAAATCTTCTATGACATACCACCACAAGATTGCCTTACCATCCATAAAATCTGTCGCCAGAAATATGGTATATGGCAAGTTATGTTTTTTAAAGACTGGCAAAGCATTTGTCAGATTGTCTTTATATCCATCATCCATGGTAAAGACTGCAAATTTTCTTTTATGATTGCTAACCAACCGTGATGGTACATCTTCCAGTCTAATGACATCATACTTTCGAGAAATCTCGCTCAAGATGGCATCCAACTTTGCTGGCGACACTTTCATATTCTCGTTCCAAATGATATTATTATCATCCCAATCTGCTACACGATGCAACATGAAGATAAATCCCTTGGCATGTGGTTTTTCTACAATTCGATTGTAAAGTTGTATGGAATAAAAATAAATCGGACGAGCGATACTTTTTGCTACTTGAATTATTTTCATAGAATATTTTTGATTTTGTATAGGAACTTATGTAGTAACAACAAGTCATATCTATACTTTAGCATAGGATACAGCTTGTCACAGACGGCACCATATCTCACTCTTTCTTCAAGGTACAGTTCATAATCACACATTTTTTTCCAGAATGAGCCTTCAAATTTTAAATTGCCTACATAATCAGAACTTATATCATTTCTAATCTTACTTGCAGAAGCAAATTCGGTATGAACTAGAGAAACTGGCCGCATGGAGGAATAAAGAACAGCTGCACCCAACAATCGCATTAACAACTCAGCATCCTCATAGCGACGCAAAGTTTCATTATAAGGGAATGACATTAACAATTCTCTCTTAAAAATTGAATGGTTGGAGCCTGGACCTATTTTATGAAAATACCAATCCTTGTAAGGGTTTTTGCTATATCCGACTAAATCATGTGGTTCATTCCAAGTTTTTTTACCAAATTGTACTGTCTGAACGCAATCAATGACATTTGCTTTTTTATGTTCATTCATCAGTTCATTAAAGCCATTCAATGCATCTGGTAATAATTCATCGTCTGCATCTAAAAAAAGCACCCACTCTCCCTTAGCATTCTTTACGCCAGTATTTCGAGCCTTGCCTGGTCCTCCATTCTCCTGAAGAATCAACCGAATACGTGAATCTTGGATTTCTTCGACTTTAGCCACAGAGTTATCTGTCGAGCCATCGTCCACTATTACCACCTCAAAGTCTTGGTAAGACTGAGACAAGACACTCATCAGCGACTGCTTAATCGATGCCTCCTTATTAAATAAAGGTATTACTACGGAAATCATTTTTCGCTAGATTTAAAGATATTTTCGGCTAATTCATTAATAAAGCCTTTTCCATATACAATATCCGGCTCCAAATAATTACCTTCCGCCCATTCATTCCACGCTTTTATAAACAAGAGCCTATCAAAATGACAATTACTTTCCTCTACCATTTTTATCACATTAGCGCATAAACGTCCCCACTCTTCTGGAGTGGAATGAGAAAATACTGTTCCACGATAGGTAGAACGAGGAGAATGATCGAAACCTGGTTCTATACATGGTATCATCCAGGGGGCTTTATTATAATGCTCTCGATAATAGTTAGTGGCAAAATCCACGTACTTTTTGTACTCTACAACATATGGTACATGAAAATGCTTACGTTTGAAGAATCCCCAACGACGGCGCAACTTAGAATCAGCATGATAATGTGCCTCAACCAAAGTACCCGCAACAATATGATCAAAACCATTTTCCTTAGCAGCAGGAATCTCATACGTCTGCTGACACAAGCCAAAGAAATAGAACTCTCCCAATCCATTCTCCTTTGCAAGTTGATTCCATGTTTCCTTAAAAAGTTTAAAATCTGAGAAATGAATATCAAAGACTCCAAAAACAGGTTTACCATCAACCTTTATATATCTTTCGTCTTTGAAAGCAGGCAACATTGCGTTAAAATGTGCAGTGAAATCTTCCACACCTCCATAGGTCTGCTTGATGAGCAGACGGTCTGGCGAATTGGGATCCCAAGTCTTAGCATACCATGAGTGGTTAGCCCAACAAAGACAGAATGGAAAATCGGGCTTACCAGATTCTACAACTTCTCGAAATACTCGATCTAAAAGTCTACGACCATTAAACCAATAATGCCAATAACAGAATCCTTCAAGTCCTGCTTCTTTGGCTAATTTCGCTTGCTTTTCACGAGTCTCGGGTACACGAAGATCATAATATCCTAAATCAGCTGGTACTCGAGGCTGATAATGTCCATGAAACAATGGCTTCGCTTTGCCAACATTAGTCCATTCAGTAAATCCAGGAGCCCACCACTCATCATTCTCTGGTGTGGGATAAAACTGAGGAAGGTAAAATGCTATTGCTCTAACTTTTGCTTTATTCATAATTATCTTTTATATGCTAAGTAACCATGATGATAAACACGCTTTTCTACTGGAGGTAGTTGCATGTAATCCCCATATTCTGCACGTAGTATATCATCATAAAATTTTGAAATAAAAAACTCTGAATCTTCAAATGGTACTTTGACAAAATTCTCATACCATTCTTTTTTATATACAAGTTGTATCCAGTTCCAATTAGGAATTCCTACATATTTACTATTCTCAAAAGAAATAGAACTTGCTGTTTCCTCTAATTCCATCTGAATTTTTGCTAATCCTTTAAGACGTAATATTATATTCGAAATAAAATATTTTGGATCTGAAAACAATTGGTTAAACTTAATTTTACATTGTTCCTTATCTATGATGCGAAGTAAATTTGCTCGTGGTCTATCTGTTAAGGCATAAGCATTCTTTGCTCCTTCATAGCTATCAGCAAGACCATCAACAGGATAAACATCAACAAAAATACCCATATCACAGTGCCCCTTTAAGATTTTCTCTTCTATTTTATAACGCATATCAGCTATACGGGAGATCCCAAGCGGATAACCTTTTACATATTTATGATTAAATACCTTAAGGTGTGGGCACGGATGTTCGATCAGGTAAGATAAGAAACGCTCATAATCTGGTCGAGGCATCTGAATGTCAATATCATCATCCCATGGAATAAATCCCTTATGGCGAATAGCTCCTATTAATGTGCCATATGCAAGCGTATAACGGAACCTCTCTTTCTCGCAAATAGCTGTTATCTGCTTTAAGATATCCAACGAAACTCTTTGGATATCTTCCATTCTCATATTTTCTTTCATCATTTACATAGTCTTAATTTGTTCCTTAAGCCATGAAGAGGATATTCCTTCAGTTCGGGGCAAAACAATATGTTCCTTACCATGAGCCTTACACCATTTAATTGCTTTTTGGAATGCTTCATGATTCTGATCTGGTCCTGTTACAAAAATGTCAAAATCTGCGGTCTTAACAATATCATCTACAGCCTTATAGGTTATTACCTCATCAACATATCTGATAGCTTTTACCATATACATTCGCTCCTCGGTTGTATATACAAGTTTTGCTTCTGGCTTATATTTTAAAACTACTTCCGACTCCTGTACGGCTACGACTAATTGGTCACCTACTGCTCGAGCTCTTCTGAATAGATTAACATGACCTATATGTAAAAGATCATATACACCTACTGTCAACACCTTTTTCATATGCTTTATTTGTGTTTATTAATTTATCTGTATTAATTAAATCAGCTCCTATTTTCCAAAAACGGTTAGCTGTATCCAAATCATTGATGGTAGCAACTTTCATTATAAATCCTAAACGATGCCCCCATCTTACAATATTTTGAAAACTTTCAATGTTCCCTCCATAATAACTGAATGACATAATAGTTGTCCTACAAAAAAATGAAGTGACAAAAGACTTGAATAATAATTTCCTTCCCCATGAGCCACCAACCTGAACTATTAGGTTTCGGTTCAATAATGCTAATCTCAAAATATCAGCATCGCCCCATATCACATTATCTAACATATCGTATTTTGAAACCAATGCATATAATGTCTTATAATGTGAATAAGTATATTTCTGGAAAGTCAAATCAAACATGATGATAATCCCTTTCTCCTTACCATATTTAATATATTCTTCTACTGTTGTTAGATAGTTGGAGGTTGCAGAGCCAACAAAAGTCTTCAGTGTTTCAAATGTATGATTTGCTATATTAATCTTATTTTCTTTCCCCTTAATGATAAAGTTTTTATCCACACCATGATTCAAAACAGGAACTCCATCAAGAGTGAACACTATATCCGCTTCTATGATATCATACTTTAATTCTTCGACTAAATAATGATATAATGCTAAACTATTTTCCATATAAGGACCATCATGGCGAGCGTGTCCTATATATTGTTTCTTTTGTAAAGAAGAAATCATTGTCTTTTTAATTTATGTTTTACAAACTCCATTACATAGCCATAATCTGTTTTGTTGAATGCACGAGACAAGAAATAGTATATGGAAATTCCTACTATTATTTGAAGTGTAACACAAATATACATATTATTGACAACATATCCTACCAAATAAACTATTATAGCCATTATTAAAGATAAAACAAAGTTCATTCCTACATCTTTCAACTGCTGCTTAATAGGATAACCTATATATTTTCTATTTGGATAAGCATTCACCACAAAAGCCAGAATAGAATATATTAATTGTCCTACTGCTATAGCAAGAGGACTAATAAACATGGTTGCAATCAATATAGCGAACATTGCTGGACGCTTTATAAATTCCATTTTCAATAAAGTGTCTGCTCTACCCACAGCTTTAATTGCTTGATAGTTTGCCATCCCTAATATATCAGAACATGAAATCAAACAAATAACCTGCATAAAAGGAATGGAAGCTGCCCATTTTTCTGAGAATATAATTATCACAAGATTATTTGATACAGCAGCCAAACCAAATAATGCTGGCATGAGAAAGAAACTGCTTATACGCATAGCCCTACTCAAGGCTCTTTTTAATGCTTCCTTGTCATCTTGTAACTTCGATAAGGCAGGAAATAAAACATCTGAAATCGTTCCGTTTATATTATTATAGAGTATTCCGGGAAGCCCCTCTCCTCGATTGTAAAAAGCAAGTTGAGTTGCCGAATATTTATATCCAATAACATATCCCTTCAATTGGTAGAAGAATGTTGTTAAAATATTAATTACTGCCATTTTCCAACCAAAAGAAAACAGTACTTTAAACCTCTCATAAGAAAATCTCAATTTGGGATGCCAGTCTATGATACAGAATAAAACCAACGTATTCGTAATAGTAGAAACTAAGTTTTGTCCTACCAAAGCCCAAACACCAAAACCTGTTAAAGCCATAGCTAAACCTATACCTCCTGAAGCAAATGTACCAATCAGAGATGAATAAAAGAACTTCTTAAATATCATCTGCCTTGACACAAATGCATTTTGAACTCCGCCCAATGTGCCAATTGGCATTGCTAAAGCTAAAACTCTGATAACAGGTGTTATTTGGTCATTTTTAAAAAAATCTGCGATGAAAGGAGCTGCAAAAAAAACTGCAAAATAAACAACCAAAGATAAGACCATACCTGAATAAAAAACGGTACAGAAATCTAAATCATCGACATCTTTCTTTTGAATTAAGGCGGTTCCTAAACCGCCGCTAATAAATATACCAGTCAAAATCAAGAACATGCTACAGATAGCAACCACTCCATAATCACTCGGAAGCAATATACGAGCTAAAACTACAGATATTCCAAAACTTACTACTTGGCACAACACTTTTTGAGATAATTGCCAAAAGAAACCAGTAATCGTTTTACCTTTTATATTATTATTTTCCATTTTTATCAAAAAAGCATTTTGCTATAAGTTTCCAGGCTTGTAATCTTAGCTGATCTAAAAATATACAGCCCAAATAAACAACTAACAAAAACACAAAAACAACAATTATATAACTAAAACCAACAAATAGACTATCTATTCGTTTTAATACATTAAACCAATATCCCCACATTGCATGCAACAAATAAACAGAGAAACAGCTTTTACCACAAATATTTATCCATTTATTGTAAGGAAATTTAATCTTTGAAAAGCATAGCAATAAGCTCATAGCGCCAATAACTGTTAATGGACTTATATAACTACAAAACTTCCATGCGATCAAGTCTGTATGTCTTAACTTTAATAATCCTGCAAAAAATATCGTACAACAAAAGAATGCGACTGTAATTATACTAAAGTTTCGCAAGTGAATAAATATCAACTTGCTTGTTTATAAATATACATATTACG
>OLGA01000091.1_pt1 | contig 74472 bp, 71 predicted proteins | sample 1604881 | NCBI WGS metagenome assembly OLGA01 (sample SAMEA3888896, study PRJEB22519) | human gut metagenome | biome: human gut; feature: human-associated habitat; material: faeces | place: Denmark | collected 2009 | reverse complement strand
CCCCACTGCTGCCTCCCGTAGGAGTCTGGGCCGTATCTCAGTCCCAATGTGGCCGTTCAACCTCTCAGTCCGGCTACTGATCGTCGACTTGGTGGGCCGTTACCTCACCAACTATCTAATCAGACGCGAGGCCATCTTTCAGCAATAAATCTTTGGTATTCCGATCATGCGGTCAGAATACATTATGCGGTATTAGCAGTCGTTTCCAACTGTTGTCCCCCACTGAAAGGCAGGTTCCTCACGCGTTACTCACCCGTCCGCCACTAAGTCATCCGTTCAACTTGACCGAAGTCTTGTATCGCAGAGCTTCGTTCGACTTGCATGTGTTAGGCACGCCGCCAGCGTTCGTCCTGAGCCAGGATCAAACTCTCAATAAATTCTATCTCAATGCCTTTCGGCTTTGAAATCTTTTATTGATTGCTATATCTAGCTCTCAAAGAAATTTTATGCAAAACTCTCTCGAGTTTCACAAAGAACCCTTTCTGGTGCTTATTCAAACATAAGCTATCTTACTTTGTTCAATTTACAAGGTACACAACTTTCGCTGCCATTCTCAAGACTTTTTCGGTTCTTTCGCCCTGTCTCTCGGCGACAGCTTAGCTAATATAACACACTCGATTTCGGTTGTCAACACCTTTTTTCGATTTTTTTCAAAAAACTTTTTTCGTTTTTTGATAGCCTCGAAATCGGCGTCTGACGGGGTTCGCCGGGCGAATGAGCCGCCCCCGATCTTTCACGGGAGCGGCTCATTCGAAATCCCTCTTTTTTCTTAAAAAGAGCGATCTCAGACGGCCCGCGTGACCTTACCGCTGCGGAGGCAGCGGGTGCACGCATAAACGTGCTTCGGGGTACCGTCGACGATGGCTTTGACGCGCTTCACATTGGGCTTCCAAGTGCGGTTGGCGCGGCGGTGGGAATGGCTGACCTTGATGCCGAAAGCGACATCCTTCTCGCAGTATTCACACTTTGCCATACTTGCTGCACCTCCTCATCGAGAAATGTGCTGCCCTTTCGGGGTGCCGGCGACCGGTCTCCCGCGGACAGCTTACTTATAATAGCAGACCGCGCCGCTGAATGCAAGATGAAATTTCATTTTCTTTTAAAAAACTTCTCTTTACTCGGCTGTTGCCAAATCGGGCGGAATTGATTACAATATAATATTATATCACCCATCACCTTGATACGGAGGAACGCTCATGGCTCAGTCCTATTCCGTCAGTCTGGATACCATCGTCCGCGAGCACAATCTGGCCATCGTCAACCGCGCGGTGGACTATGACCGCGTGCAGATCACCACGTGGGAGGTCTCGCGTCCCGGACTACCGCTCGCCGGGTTTTACGATTACTTTGACGCCACACGCGTACAGATCATCGGCAAGCTCGAGATCACTTATTTAATGGATATGCGTCCCGAGACGCGCAGCCGCAGCATTGAGCGGTTCATCTCCTCCGGGATCCGCTTCTGCATCGTCGCGCACGGCATGGATATCCCGCCCGAGATGCTCTCCTCGGCGCAGCGCCATCAGGTGACGCTGCTCACCACCGAGCACTCCACGAGCGATTTTATGGCAAAGCTCATCGTGAGTCTCAACCGCTGGCTCGCCCCGCGCACCACAATGCACGGTGTGCTGATGGAGGTCCACGGCGAGGGCGTGATGATCACGGGCGAGAGCGGCGTCGGCAAGAGCGAAAACGCCATGGCGCTTCTGAGCCGTGGCCACCGTCTTGTGGCGGACGACGCCATTGAGGTCAAGCGCACCGCGCCGGACACGCTCGTCGGCTCCTCGCCGGAGCTGATCCGGTATTTCATGGAGATCCGCGGCATCGGTCTCATCGACGCGCGGCACATGTTCGGCATCGGCGCGGTGAAGCCCGACCAGGTCATCGACCTTGTCGTGCATTTTGAGCCGTGGGACGAGAACAAGGTCTACGACCGGCTCGGCAACGAGACGCATTTCACGGAGATCCTCGGCGTGAAGATCCCGTACTTTGTCGTGCCGGTGCGGCCGGGCCGAAATCTTGCGGCGATCCTCGAGCTTGCGGCAATGAACAACCGCGAGCGCAAAATGGGCTACAACGCCGCGCAGGTGCTCGTGGAGCGCCACGACCGGATGGTGGACGAGGGATGAGAAACGCCGAACTCCGTTCCTTCCTCCGGGAAGCGCGCTCCCGCTGCCCGGAGCTCACGATCCTCGAAAACGAGCCGATGAGCCGCCGCTGCTCGTTCCGCATCGGCGGCCCATGCGACGCGATGCTGCTGCCGTCCTCCGTTTCGGAGGTCGAGACAGTCTGCGCTCTGCTTGCCGAAGCCGGAGAAAAGCCGCTTCTCATCGGCAACGGCACAAATCTTCTCGTCACCGACGCGCCGCTGCACCGCATCGTGCTGCGGCTCGGCGAGGAGTTTTCCCGCATCGAGCCGGTCGGCGATACGGCTCTCCGCGCCGAGAGCGGCGTGACGCTCTCGCGTCTCGCCTCGTTTGCCGCGGCGCGCTCGCTCGCCGGGCTGGAATTTGCTCACGGCATCCCCGGCACGCTCGGCGGCGCGGTATCCATGAACGCCGGCGCCTACGGCGGGGAGATGAAGGACGTCGTCACCTCCGTAACGTATCTCGACGAAGACCTTTCCGTCCGCGAGACGGACGACGCCGGTTTTTCTTACCGGCACAGCCGCTTTTCCGATACCGGCTGCATCGTTCTCGGCGCAGAAGTTTCGCTGCACGAGGACGATCCCGACGCCGTCCGTGAGCGGATGCGCTCGCTCGCCGAGCGGCGCAGAAGCTCGCAGCCGCTCGACATGCCGTCCACCGGCAGCACGTTCAAGCGTCCCGCGGGCGGATATGCCGCCGCGCTCATTGACGAGGCCGGTCTCAAGGGCTGTGCCGTCGGCGGCGCGCAGGTGAGTGAAAAGCACGCGGGCTTCGTCGTCAACCGCGGCGGAGCGAGCTTTGACGATGTGCTCCGGCTCATTGAGCACATCCAAAACGAGGTATACCGCGTCTCCGGCATCGAGCTGGAGCCGGAGGTCAAGATCATCCGCGAATAAAAAGACTGCGGGGAAAGATATATTATACTATGGAATTTCTGATCGTCACCGGTCTTTCGGGCGCAGGCAAAACGCAGGCCGCGCACTTTCTGGAGGATCTGGGGTATTACTGCGTAGACAACATGCCCTCGGCGCTTTTGCAGCCGTTCGCGGAATTCTGCATCGCCTCGCAGGGGCGCTTTACCAAAGTCGCCCTCGTCACTGACGTGCGCGCGCACGAGAGCTTTGAACAGCTCTTCCGCGCGCTCGATTCGCTGCGCGCGCTCGACTGCACGTTCCGCATCCTGTTTCTCGAAGCGCCGGAGAGCACGCTCGTCCGCCGCTACAAGGAAACGCGCCGCCGCCACCCGCTCGCGGAACCGGGCAAAACGGTGCAGGCCGCGCTGCGGGAGGAGATCGCGCTCATGCAGCCGGTGCGCGAGCGTGCCGACTACATTATAAATACGCAGAATCTCACGCTCGCGCAGCTGCACAAAAAGCTCTGCCGCCTGTTCACCGAGACCGGCGAGGCAAAGCTGCCGATCAACGTGGTCGCCTTCGGCTACAAATACGGCATCCCCATCGACGCCGATCTCGTGCTGGACGTGCGGTTTCTGCCGAACCCTTATTATATAGAAGAGCTGAAGGATCTCTCCGGGCTTGACCAACCGGTGTACGACTTTGTCATGCAGCAGCCGGACACAGCGGAATACATGCGCCTGCTCACGGCGTTTATCGATTTTCAGCTCCCGCGCTTCCGGGAAGAGGGCAAGCCGGCGCTCACCGTGGCCGTCGGCTGCACCGGCGGGCGGCACCGGAGCATTTCCGTGGCACGCGCGCTCACGGATCATCTGCTCGAGCGCGGGCAGAACGCGCGGCTCGTCTGCCGCGATCTTGCGAGGGTAAACGAACAATGAAAAAACGCATTTCCCGCCGTCCGGATATGAAAATCGCCGCCATCGGCGGCGGCACCGGACTTTCCACCATGCTGCGCGGCCTGAAGCGCATTTCGCCGTCCATCACCGCCATCGTCACCGTGATGGACAACGGCGGCGGCAGCGGCGTGCTCCGGCAGGAGCTCGGCATGCTCCCGCCCGGCGACATCCGCAACTGTCTGCAGGCGCTTGCGAACACCGAGCCGACGATGGAGGCCCTGCTCGCCTATCGGTTTCAGGACGGCGCGCTGCGCGGCCAGAGCTTCGGCAATCTCTTTCTCGCCGCGCTCAACGGTATGTGCGACACGTTCGACGAGGCCGTCGCGCGCATGAGCGAGGTGCTCGCCATCACCGGGCGCGTGCTGCCGGTCACGAACGAGAACGTGCAGCTCCTCGCCGATTTTGACGACGGCGTGACCGTCACGGGCGAATCGCAGATCGCCGAATACAAAAAAGACCTCACGCGGCGCATCGTGCGGGCATATCTCTCGCCGGAGCATCCGGCGGCGCTGCCCGCCTGTCTTGACGCCATCCGGGAGGCCGATCTCATCGTGCTCGGCCCCGGCAGTCTTTATACGAGCGTCATTCCGAACCTTCTCGTCTCCGGCATCCGCGAGGCGATCCACGAATCGGACGCCGTCAAGGTCTATGTTATGAATCTTATGACGCAAAGCGGCGAGACCGCGGGGTATACCGCCGTCGATCACGTCCGCGCGCTCTTCGACCACGGTGGCGAGGGACTGTTCGACTATACCCTTGTAAACGATCTTCCCATCCCGCCCGAAGCGCAGGAGGAATATCTCCGCGAAGGGGCCGTTCCCATCACGGCGGACGAGGAAGCGCTCGCCGCGCTCGGTGTCACGGTCCGGTATGCGCCCGTGGCGCTCTGGCAAAAGGCGCTCGTTCGCCACGATCCCGCCGCGCTCGCCGCGGCGCTGCGCGATCTTTACCGTGAAGCCTCCCCCACCCGCATTTACGGATAAACACACAAAGGGGTTTTTCCCATGTCCTTTTCGTCCGAAGCCAAAAACGAGCTGTGCCATGTTCCGCTCAACCGCACCTGCTGCGCGAGGGCCGAGGCCTACGGCGTGCTTTTATACTGCCACACGTTCGGCCGGCGGGAGATCCGCATCATCACGGCGAACGACGCCTTTGCCCAGCGTCTGCCGAAGCTCTTCCGGCGCGCGTTCTCGCTCTCGTTCGACCATGTGCCGCCGGAGGGCGCGGCGGGCAAGCGCACATTCCTCATCACAGCGCCGGAAAAGATTCTCTCGATCCTGGAGGTCTTCGGGCAGGAGAGCGCCGTTTCCCACCACATCAACTACGGCATGCTCGAAACCGACTGCTGCCGGCAGAGTTTCTTCCGCGGAGCGTTTCTCGCCGGCGGCAGCGTGACCGATCCGGACAAGCGCTACCATCTCGAGCTGCTCACGAGCCACCCGAGCGTGAGCCGCGAGGCGTTCAATCTCATGCTGGAAATGGGCTTCGCGCCCAAGGACGCCGTGCGCAGCGGCGGATACATCATGTATTTCAAGCAGTCCGAAGCCATTGAGGACGTGCTCACAACGATCGGCGCGCCGCTCGCCGCAATGGGCATCATGCAGGCAAAAATGCAGAAGGACATGCGCAACGCCGTCAACCGCCGCGTCAACTGCGACAGCGCGAACGCCGACAAGATCGTCCTCGCCGCGCAGGAGCAGCTCGACGCCATCCGCGAGCTGGAGCGGAAATACGGGCTCGACACGCTCCCGGATATTTTGCAGGAAACGGCCATGCTGCGCATCGCCAACCCCGAGTCGAGCCTTGCCGATCTTGCGCGGCTCGCCAGCCCCCCGGTGTCCAAAAGCTGCATGAGCCACCGGTTAAAGAAGCTATTAGAGTACAAAGGAGACTGATATGGGCTTTGTCCATCTGCACGTGCATACGGAATACTCCCTGCTGGACGGCGCCTGCCGCGTCAAGGAGCTCGCGCGCCGCGCCAGGGAGCTGGGACAGACGGCGCTCGCCGTCACGGACCACGGCGTAATGTACGGCGCGGTCTCTTTTTACCGCGCGTGTCTCGCCGAGGGCATCCGTCCGATCATCGGCTGCGAGGTATACGTTGCGCCGCGCTCCCGCTTTGACCGTGAGCACGGCATCGATAACGAGTATTCCCATCTCATCCTTCTGTGCAAAAACGACGTCGGCTACCGGAATCTCTGCTATCTTGTCTCCTGCGGCTTTACGGACGGGTTTTACATCAAGCCGCGCATCGACTGGGCGCTGCTGCATGAGCACGCAGAGGGGCTGATCTGTCTTTCCGGCTGTCTCGCGGGCTATCTCTCCCGGCACATCGTCGCGGACGATTACGAGGGCGCAAAGAAAAAAGCGCTTGAGCTGCGCGAGCTGTTCGGCGAGGACTTTTTCCTGGAAATTCAGGATCACGGCATCCCGGACGAGCGCAAGGCCGCGCTCGGGCTGCGCCGCCTCTCGCGCGAAACGGGCATCCCGCTCGTCGTGACGAACGACGCGCATTATATTAATAAGGAAGACGCCCGAAATCAGGACGTCCTTCTCTGCATCCAGACCGGCAAGACCGTGGACGATCCCGACCGGATGAAGTTTTCCTCCCCCGAGCTTTATCTCAAAAGCGAGGAGGAGATGCGCGCGCTCTTCCCCGAAGAGCCGCAGGCCGCGGACGTCACCGAGGAGATCGCCGCGCGCTGCCATTACGATTTTGAGTTTGGCCACTACCACCTGCCGGAATATAAGCTCCCGGAGGGGGAAACGGACAGCTTTGCCTATCTCACGCGCCTCTGCCGCGAGGGGTACTCCCGACGCTACGGCGATACCGGCACGAGCGAGATGAAAGCGCAGCTCCGGTATGAGCTTGACATGATCCACCGCATGGGGTTTGTGGACTACTTTCTCATCGTCTGGGACTTTGTTCACTACGCGAAAAGCCACGGCATTCCCGTCGGCCCCGGGCGCGGCAGCGCCGCGGGCAGTATGGTCTCCTATACGCTCGGCATCACGGACGTGGACCCGATCCGGTATTCGCTCTTTTTCGAGCGGTTCTTAAACCCCGAGCGCGTGAGCATGCCCGATATCGATATGGACTTCTGCGTGCGCCGCCGCGGCGAGGTCATCGACTATGTTACGCGCAAATACGGCGCGGACCACGTCGCGCAGATCGTCACCTTCGGCACGATGGCCGCGCGCATGGCCATCCGCGACGTCGGCCGCGCACTGAATCTCAGCTACGCGGAAACGGACGCCGTCGCCAAGCAGGTGCCGAGCGGCCCGGGCGCGCTCAACATGACGCTCGACGAAGCGCTCAAGCTCTCCAAGCCTCTGAAGGACATGTACGAGAGCGACGAGAAGGTCAAAAATCTCATCGACACCGCCCGCGCGCTCGAGGGCATGCCGCGCCACGCCTCGACCCACGCCGCCGGCGTTGTCATCACGCACCGGCCGGTGTACGAATATGTCCCGCTCGCCACGAACGACGGCAACCCCGTCACGCAGTATACGATGACGACGCTCGAGGAGCTGGGGCTGCTGAAAATGGACTTTCTCGGCCTTCGCAATCTCACGGTGCTCGAAGACGCGGCCAAGCTCGTCCGGCGCAGGGAACCGGATTTCTCCATCGACACCATCCCGATGGACGATCCGGCCGTGTTCGACATGCTCGCCGCGGGCAAGACCTCCGGCGTATTCCAGCTTGAATCGGCGGGCATCACGGGCGTGTGCGCTGCGCTGCGGCCGAAGTCTCTCGAAGACATCACCGCCGTTATCGCGCTCTACCGCCCCGGCCCGATGGACAGCATCCCGAAATTCCTCGAGTGCAGCCAGCACCCGGAAAAGATCCGCTACAAGCACCCGAAGCTCGAGCCGATCCTCGGCGTCACCTACGGCTGCATGGTCTATCAGGAGCAGGTGCAGCAGGTGTTCCGGGAGCTTGCCGGATACTCGCTCGGCCAGGCGGACGTCATCCGCCGCGCGATGAGCAAGAAAAAGCACGCCGTCATCGACGCCGAGCGCGTCGCCTTCATCCACGGCGACCCGGCGCGGAACATCCCCGGCTGCGTTGCGAACGGCGTGCCGGAGGACGTCGCGGGCAGCATCTATGACGAGATCGTCGATTTTGCCAACTACGCCTTCAACAAAGCGCATGCCGTTTCGTACGCCTTCGTCACCTACCGCACGGCGTACATGAAATGCCACCACCCGCGCGAATATATGGCGGCGCTGCTCACGAGCGTGCTCGATAACAGCACGAAGGTCGCCGAGTATATCGCCGAGTGCCGCGACATGGGCATCAAGCTCCTGCCGCCGGACGTGAACGAGTCGGATGCCGACTTCACCGTTTCGGGCGAGAACATCCGTTTCGGTCTTGTCGCCATCAAGGGCATCGGCTGGGGCTTCATCGAAGAGCTCAAGGCCGAACGCGAGAGCGGCGGGCCGTTCCGCACGCTTGACGAGTTCTGCCGCCGGATGGTGCCGCGCGACCTGAACCGCCGCGCCGTGGAATCGCTCATCAAGGCCGGGGCGTTCGACTCGCTCGGCTTCAAGCGCCGGGCGCTGCTCACGGCCTCTGGGCCGATCATCGACAGCGTCACCGCCGACAGCCGCAAAAACATTGCCGGACAGCTTGACCTTTTCGGCATGGGCGGCGACGACTCCGAAAGCGAGAGCGTCCGCACCATCCCGCTGCCGGACGTGCCGGAATTCACCCGGCAGGAGCTTATGACGATGGAGCGCGAAACGACCGGGCTTTATCTCACCGGTCACCCGATGGACGACTACCGCGACCGGGCGCGCGACGTCGGCGCGGTCGCCATCGGCGCGATCTTGAACGACTTCGCCGAGGGGAACCCCCAGCGCTTCCGCGACGGGCAGGAGGTTTTGATCGCGGGCGTCGTGGCGAGCTACAAAACGCGCACGACGCGAAACAACACCCTTATGAGCTATATTCAGCTCGAGGACGACACCGGCTCGATGGAGCTTCTGGCGTTCCAGCGCGCGCTCGATTCCGGCGGGAGCTATGTGCAGGACGCCGCGCCCCTGCTCGTGCGCGGAAAGATCTCCCTGCGCGACGAGAAGGAGCCGCAGGTCATGGTAGACTCCATCCGCCCGCTCTCCGATCTGGACGTGCCGGGCCGCACCGCCGTTTCTCCCGCTCCTCCGGCGGCGAAGCCGGACGGGAAGCCGCGCACGCTCTATGTGCGCATCCCGAGCGCGGACCATCCGCTCTGCCGACGGGTGAAGCTCCTGCTCACGATGTTCCCCGGGAACGAGAGGATCGTTCTTTATATGGAGGATACGAAAAAGCGCCTCGGCGCGCCGTGCCTCATCCACCCGGCGTTCGTCGCCGAGCTGGAAGAGCAGTGCGGAAAGGAAAACGTCATCGTGAAGTGATTTTCCTATTTTAATAAAGTCTTAAACAAACCTCGCTTTATTTTTAAAGCGGGGTTTGTTACCATATTGTCACCGGCATAACAGAACCGAATCCGGTTTTGGTACGTCTTATAAATATACTATCCGGAAAAATCTAGGGACTATAGGAGAACAAACGTATGGATGAAAAGAAGGTAACGTCCGCCCCGGAGCAGTCCGGGGATCGGGACCAGGCGCTGTTCGCCTCGATCCGGCGCGAAAAGCAGCGCAAAAAGCGCCGCCGCATCATTGTGACGGTGTCGATCGTTGTGGTGCTCGCGCTCGCCATTTTCTTCGGCGTGCGCGCGGCAAAGAAAAAGGTCAGCGAGGCCGTCGGCAGCAGGAATGCCCCGACCGTGAGCGAGGCGACCGTCACGACCGGCAGCATCAGCACGACCGTTTCCGGCTCGGGCATACTCACCGACGCGGACACGCAGCAGATCGTCCTGCCCAAGGGCGTGAAGCTCGAAAAGATCCTCGTCAAAGCGGGCGAGACCGTGAAGAAGGGCGACGCACTCGCCACGGTGGAGCTCTCCTCCGTTATGGGCGCGATGAGCACTGTGCAGGCGGAGCTCAATAAGCTCGACGAGCAGCTGCGCGCCGCGACCGGCGAAACGGTGCAGCCGTACATAACGACCGGCGTGAACGGCCGCGTGAAGATCGTCTACGCGCAGAAGGATGACGACGTCTCTGCCTGCATGATGGAGCACGGCGCTCTCGCGGTGCTCTCGCTTGACGGGTACATGGCCGTGGATATCGACGCCGGCTCTCTCGCCGCGGGCGACAAGGTCAGCGTGACCGTGGACGAAAAGACGTACCCCGGCACGGTGGACAAGCTCCAGAGCGGCAAGGCGACCGTCCTCCTCACTGACAACGGCCCGGCGGTCGATGCTGCGGCCAGCGTGCAGGATGCGGACGGCAATACCGTCGGCAGCGGCACGCTCTATATCCACAACCCGCTGCGCATCACCGGCTACGCGGGCGTTGTCTCCGCGGTAAACACCGCCGAGAACCGGCAGGTGTACGCGGGCAATTCCCTCTTCACGCTGCGCGACACGGCCTACAGCGCGAACTACGAATCCGTCCTCAAGAACCGCCGTGAGAAGGAAGAGGATCTCATGGCGCTGCTCGGCATGTACAGCGCCGGAGCGGTAACAGCGCCGTTTGACGGCTCCGTCTCCTCCATTGACTACAGCGACAAAACGACCTCTTCCTCCGATAAAACGGACTCCTCCGCCGGCGGCGGAGGCATGGTGTACGGCGGCATGATGAATGCCTACGCTTCCTATGGCCCGGACGGCTCGGATTCCTCCGGAGACGGCTCGTCCTCTTCCGGCAGCACGGCGGCAAGCGGCGAAACGAAGCTCCTCACGCTCTCGTCGGATACGAGCATGAAGCTCACCGTGAGCGTGGACGAGACGGATATTCTCTCCGTGCAGAATGGGCAGAAGGCGCAGATCACCGTTAGCACGATCGGCGACGAGGTGTTCTCCGGCGTTGTAACGGCGGTGGAGCGCTCGGCAAAGAGCAGCTACGGCATCACGAGCTACAGCGTGGAGATCACGCTCGACAAAGACCCCCGCATGCTCCCCGGCATGACCGCCAAGGCGCTCATCCGCATTGAGGGCGTGGATAACGCTCTGCTCATCCCCGAAAAGGCGCTGCGCCAGACGCGCGACAGCTCGTTCGTCTATACGACGTATGACCCCGCCACCGGCACGCTCGGCGGTGAAACGGCGGTCATTCCCGGTCTTACCGGCGGCGGCATGGTGGAGATCACCGAGGGCCTCACCGAGGGACAGACCGTGTACTATCAGGAGGCCTACGACCCCTACGCCTATTATTACGGCACGGGCGGCAACGCGAGCGGCGGCGACGCGTGGATCGAGGACGCGAGCGGCGGCGACGCGGTTATCGCCGAGGACGACGGCGCCTACGCGGACAGCGAGCCGCTGGAAGGATAACGCTATGATCGATTTACATGACGTTTCCAAGGTCTACCAGATCGGCGAGGAGCGCGTCCACGCGCTCGACCATGTGACGCTGCACATTTTCCCGAAGGAGTTCGTGAGCGTCATCGGCCCCTCCGGCAGCGGCAAGTCCACGCTGATGAACATCATCGGCTGTCTGGACGTGGCGGACGCCGGGACCTACCGGCTCGACGGCATCCCCATCGAGGACTACAGCGAAAAGCAGCTCGCCCGCGTCCGCAATCAGAAGATCGGCTTCATTTTCCAGAACTTCAATCTGATCGCCAAGCTCTCCGCGGAGGAGAACGTGGAGCTTCCGCTCGTCTACCGCGGCGTAAGGCCGGCGGAACGCGCCAGGCGCGTCGCCGCGGCGCTCGAGCGCGTGGGTCTCTCCAACCGCGCCAAGCACCTGCCGACGGAGCTCTCCGGCGGCCAGCAGCAGCGCGTGGCCATCGCCCGCGCGCTCGTAACGGAGCCCTCGCTCCTGCTCGCAGACGAGCCGACCGGCAACCTTGACTCCAAAACCAGCCGCGAGATCATGGACATTCTCCATGAGCTGCACGAGCAGGGAAACACCGTTGTGCTCATCACGCACGACAACGACATTGCCCGTCAGGCCAAGCGCAGCATCCACATTCTCGACGGGCGCGTCACGGAGGTGCAGCTATGATATCATCCTTTAAAATGGCGCTGCGCAGCATCGGCTCAAATAAGATGCGCGCCGCGCTCACGATGCTCGGCATCATCATCGGCGTCATGGCGCTCGTCGTGCTCGTAAGTCTTGTTAACGGCGCCACGAACACCGTGACGGACGAGGTATCCAGCCTCGGCAGCAACTATGTGGACGCCTACGTCTGGCGGCAGGAGGTCGGAAGCTCGCTCACCATAAACGATCTCAGGAAATGGGCGCAGGAGAACGAGTATGTCGAGGCCGTCGCGCCGGTCAACACCGGCGAGGCCAAGGGAAAGGCCGGCTCCGCAAGCGACAGCATCAGTCTTTACGGCACGATGCCGGCGTTTGCCGACATCAACGGTCTCACGATCGAATACGGCCGTTTTCTCAAGAATACGGACGTGGATAACTCGAGCCGCGTATGCGTCCTCTCGAAGCAGGCCGCCGAGCAGATCGTCGGCTATGCCGACTGTGTGGGCGAGGATTTCTCCATCGACGGCATGCGCTATACGATCGTCGGCGTGCTCGGCGAGCGCACCTCGCTCGTCTACGGCGGCAGCCGCGTTCCCAGAGTCTATATTCCCTTTACCTCCTTCACACGGCAGTACCCCCAGAACGGCAGCGCGATTTCCGAATTTTACGTCACCGCGCCGGAGGGCACGAAAATGGCCGACGCCGAGGCTGCCGTCAACGAATTCCTCTATGACTTTTTCGGCAACGGCGACAGCTTCTACGTCTATTCCATGAGTGTCATGGAGGACGCGATGGGGTCCGTGACGAACATTCTCAAGATCCTGCTCGGCGGCATCGCGAGCATATCGCTCATCGTCGGCGGCATCGGCATTATGAACATCATGCTCGTCACCGTCACGGAGCGCACGCGCGAGATCGGCATCCGCAAGGCCATCGGCGCGGACCGCGGCACCATACTGCTGCAATTCCTCATGGAAGCGGTCGTTCTCTGCATGCTCGGGTGCGTCATCGGAATTTTTCTTTCGTGGTGCATCCTGCGGCTTGCCTCGACCATCGCGGCGGACGCCGGTATGCAGTTTGCGCTCAGCGGCGGCGTTGTTGCGCTCGCAGCGATCTTCTGCTTTGCCATCGGCGTGATCTTCGGGCTGTATCCGGCAAACAAGGCCGCGAAGATGAAGCCCATCGACGCACTGCATTACGGAGGCTGACATGGAAGCAAAACGGAAAAGAACAAAAAATATCATCATCGCCGCGGTGCTCGTGGCCGTCGCCATTTTGATGGCGGCGCTTCCGGCGATGCTTTCCTCCGGTCAGAAGGAGGAGAACACGGGCACGGCAAAATCCGTCGCCGTGCAGCGCGGCGACATTGACTCCACCGTCGCGGGCGCGGGCACACTCTCCGGCGGGGACGGCGTGAAGATCACCGTGCCGCACGGCGTGGAGATCACGGAATATCTCGTGGCAAACGGCGATGTCGTCGCCGAAGGGCAGGCGCTCGCCACCGTGGACAAGACCTCGGTCATGAACACGATCGCCACGGTGCAGAACAATCTCGAATACCTCGCCGGCCAGGTCCGCACCGCGGCCTCCGGCGCGACGAATGCCTATCTCGCCGCGCCCGCCGCGGGCCGCGTCAAGGCGATCTACGCCAATGCCGGCGACGACGTGCAGTCCGTCATCCGCGAGCACGGCGCTCTCATGGTCGTCTCGCTCGACGGGCGCATGGCCGTGGACGCGGAAACGGCGTCCGCCGCCGCGACGCCCGGCAAGAGCGTCACCGTCCGCTGCGAGGACGGCACGGAATATGCGGGCCGCATCGAGATCCGCCGCGGCGATACCCTCACCGTAACGCTCACGGATAACGGCCCCGTGCTCGGCGCGAAGGCGGACATTCTGCTCGACGGCGAGACCGTCGGCACCGGCACGCTCTATGCGCACAGCGCCTGGAACGTGACCGCCGCCGCGGGCACGGTCGCGGGGGTCAACACCGCCGTGGAACGGCAGATCACGCAGGGCGCGACGGTGCTCACGCTGCGCGATGTGGACGCCGAGGGCGAATACCGCCGTCTCTCCCAGCTCCACCGCGACTATGAGGACACGATGCTCAAGCTCTTCCGGCTCTACCAGACCGGGACCGTCACGGCGTCCGCCGCCGGGCGCGTGTCTGATCTTGATACGGCGCATCTCGGCGTCATGCGGAATACCGGCTCCTATACGGCGGCTCTGCTCGCCAGCCCCTCCGAGGGCGTTCCGGAGGAATACACCGTCCGTCCGGCGCTTCTCTCCGAGGTCACGTTCGGCAGCATGACGTTCCTCGCTGCGCCCGCCGCGGCAGACGTCGATCTCACGGCGGAGCCCGTTGTGGATACGGAGAGCGCCGAAAGCATTCCCGTGACGAGCTTTGACGGCGTTTCCGTCTACGACTGGGACGCGGACACCTCCGACTGGGCCGCATCGAATCCCAACCGGCTTGCCAAGGGCGATCTCGTCTATCTTGTGTATGACGAAAACGGTGTGCTGCTCTGGGTCGTGCGCCCGCAGAAGCCGGAGGAGCCGGAATTTCCGGACGACTCGATCATCTGGGGCGGCGGCGGAGGCGGCGGTGAAGCGCCCGCCTTTGAGATGTACGACCGCACCGAGACGGAGCTGATGCGTGTCTCGCCCATGGACACGGTGAGCGTGCAGATGCTGGTGGACGAAATGGACATTCTCTCTGTCCACACCGGGCAGGAGGCGGAGATCACCGTTGATGCGCTGCCGGGGCGCGCTTTCACCGGCACCGTGACCGCCATCGACCCGAACGGGAAAAATAACGGCGGCAACAGTAAGTACACCGTCACCATCACCATGCCGCGCGCGGAGAACATGCTCGACGGCATGAACGCCATGGCGGTGCTCACCGTCGGCACGACGGAAAACGTCCTCTGGCTCCCCGCCGAGGCGCTCGCGGAGCAGGGCTTCAAAACGGTCGTATACACCGGCTTCGACGCCAAGACCGGCGAGCTGACCGGCCCCGTGGAGGTCGTGACCGGCGTATCGGACGGCGACAAGGTCGAGATCGTCTCCGGTCTCGAGGAAGGCCAGACCGTCTGGTACATCGCCTATGAGAGCGCGGAAGCCGCGCTCTTCTCCGGCGCCGCCGCACCGGAGAGCGCATAATTCTCCACAGGCCACCCTCGGGCGGAGCAAAGCTCCGCCCCCGCAAACCTTTTTGACTTATCCCCGTAGGGGAGGGGCTCTGCTCCTCCCCTTCAGCCTGTCGAAAAAGCCTCGCTGAGTTTGCGCCCGCAGGCGCAAAGAGAGTCTAAATCATTTTCTCCGGCGACATGTGCGTCGGAGAAAATACTTCTCGGCTCGCAAACGTGCGAGCGTAAGCGAGTGCGCTGCGGCGAGCCGCAGCCCCTTCAAACGAGAGCCCAACGCAGTGGGTCTCGTTTGAGAGCTTGTCAAAAATACTTTTTTGACAAGCTCAGGGGAGGGGCTCTGCTCCTCCCCTTTAACATCCTATAAAGTCTTAGAGATTTCCTGCGTCTCTCCCTTGCAATCGTCCGTCTTCGCGGATACAATAGAAATACCCTCTCCGGAAAGGAATGACTTCATGCAGCCGAACGAACAAAGCAAACCGAAAAAAAATACCGCCCGTCCGCTGGGACGGCTGGGCGCGTTTCTCCTTGTTACGCTCGCGCTGCTGCTTATCACGCTTCTCGGCGTGATCTGGGTGCTGGAAAAGGGCCCATCCCCGACCATAACGGAGAAATTCTGCCGCTCCATGCGCGAAACGAGCGCGATCCGGTGGATCCCGAACATTTTTCTCTCGCAGGAGGAGGTAGACGCCTTCAAGAGCGAGAGCACCGAAAACGACGAGACCGAAACGGTCAACACCTCTCTCATCCGCATCGCCCCCGCCGCGGAGAGCGGGACGGAAACGGCGGACGACGGCGTGGAGCTCATCGCCATCACGCGCGGCACGGCCAAGGGCAAGCTGCTCATCGTGCGCGACCCTTCGCGCGTCATTCTCGGCGTTTCGAGTGAGGAATTCAACGCGAAGACCCCCGGCTTGCAGCTCACGGAGCTTGTGGCCAAGTATGGCGGCGTTGCCGGAACGAACGCTGGCGGCTTCAACGACGAAAACGGCCGCGGCAACGGCGGCGTGCCGCAGGGGCTCGTGATCTCCGGCGGAGCGCTGCTCCACACTGCGCGCGAGGACGAGCGGTACAACGTCGTCGGCTTTGACGCCGACCACATCCTCCACGTCGGCACCATGACGGCGGACGAGGCTCTCGCGCAGGGACTCACCGATGCGGTGAGCTTCCGCACGCACGACGGGCTCGCCTCCTCGCTCATCATCAACGGCGAGGTGCAGTCCAAAAACCTCGGCGGCGGCGTCAACCCGCGCACCGCCATCGGCCAGTGCGCCGATGGGAGCGTTCTCCTGCTCGTGCTCGACGGCCGCTCGATCAACACCCTCGGCGCCACGATGCAGGACGTGGCGGACATCATGCTCGAATACGGCGCGGTGAACGCCGGCAATCTCGACGGCGGCTCCTCGAGCGTCATGGTGTACGACGGCGAGATCATCAACAACTGCGCCTCCGTCACGGGGCCGCGCAATATTCCCACGGCGTTTATCGTCCTGCCGGAGGGGGATTGAGTATGGAAGAAAAGAAAACGCAAGTCCCGTCCGGCACGCCGGAGAGCATCGCCGCGCCGGACGACGCGGTAAAGCGCTCCAGGCGGCGCTGGCGGCGGTTCCTTGTCCTGTACGCCGTGGTGTGGCTGCTGTTTGCCTCGCTCGGGTGCGCGGCGTTTTATAAATATCTGCGCGTGTACGAGCAGGCGCTGCCGGAGCATGTGATGGACTCTCTCATGGAGACCACCGCGCCGGAAACGTGGCTCGGCTATGTGAAAGCCTCGATCGAGAGCGAGTCCGGTGAATTTGACAACGCCGCAGCGCTCTATGAGGAGTACGAGAGCGTTCTGCTCGCCGGGAAGAGCTTTTCCTACCGCCGCGCGCCGGAGAGCCGCGCGGATGCGCCCAAATTCATTGTCCGCTGCGGCGGTGTGGACGTGTGTACCGTGTCGCTCAGCGAAAAGCCGGACAGCGATCTCGGCTTCGGCAGGCATCTCTGGCAGGTCGGCGATATCGCGCCGTGCGAAGCGCTCGGCAATCTCCGCAGCACCGCCGTAGAGATCACGGCGCTTGCGGGCGAGGCGGTATATATCAACGGCATCCCGCTCACGGACGCGCAGATCGCCGAGACGGGTCTTGCGCTCCCGGATATGCCGGCAATCGAGAGCCGCTTCACGGCCGCCCCCGCTCTCACGCGCTACCGCGTGGAGAAAATGTACGGTTCGATCACCGTCACGGACGCCTCCGGCGCGGAGATCGCTCCCGAAGCGGACGCGGGCGACGGCGTCACGCGCTACGCGCTTCCCCTGCCGCGCTACAGCGTTTCGATCACCGCCCCGTCGGACGTCACGGTGACGCTCTGCGGCGCGGTTCTCACGCTCGACGACGCCGAAAGCTCCGACCGCGGCATATTGCGCGGGCTCGAGAACTACACCGGCGATCAGGCGTTCGACACCGTACGCTGGTCGTTCGACGGTCTCTACTCTCTGCCGGACGTGCAGGCCACCGCCGCCGACGGCACGGCGCTCTCCCCGCTCGTCGGGAAAAACGGGCAGCTCATGTTCTTCCATCCGAACAACGCCTCGCTGCAAAGCGCCGTGGAAGACCGCGTGCGGTACTTCTTCAACCGATACATCGATTACAGCTCGCGCTCGTTCCAGGGCAATCTCGCCCTGACGCGCGAGGATGTGGAAAACGACGAAATCGAGATGAACCCCGCAACGCGCGCCTCCATGCGGCGCTACTACAGCCTGCTCGACTGCATTATGTGGACGACTGACCTGTACCGCTACATTCAGGAATCGACCGACGCGATGATCTGGGCCTCCGCGACGAGCGTGAGCTATGACGAGCTCACCTTCACGGACTTCTCGTTCGTCGGCGCGAACTGCTTTGTCTGCACCGTGCGCTACAAGGTGGACTTCACCGCAAACTCGTGGCAGGAGCAGAAGAACTACAACATGCAGAACGCCTACGAACTGGCGTTCGTCTGTCCGAGCGGCGGCGCGTGGTACGCCGCGGCGATGGACGCCGTGACCGAATAAATTGTAAAACCGGAGCCGATGCGATATGCGCATCGGCTCCGGTTTTTCGTATCGTTTTTTCGGTTCATTCCGCCGGTTCAACGGCGACCTTGACAACGACCTTCCGCACCGGCCGGCACTCGCCCGCGGCGATGCACGGTGCGTGCGCGTCCTGCGGAAAGAGGATCGCAAACCGCCCGCCGCCGAGCGGCAGCTTTGCCGTTTCGCCCTCATAGAACCATATGTCGCGCTCCGGCGCAGCCTCGGCCACCCGCTCCATCGAGGCGAGCGGCGCAACGCCGATGAGCTCCTCGCCCTCGATGAGGTACTGGATGTCGATATACTTCCGGTGCGCCTCGGGCCGGTCGTTTTCCGGCTTTGTTTCATAGCTCTGGAAGAGCGCGAACACCCGCTCGCCGTCGATCTCCACACGTCCGGCCTCCACCGTTTCCAGCTCCGTGCCGGTGAGATAATCGAGCGCCTTTGCGAGATTTCCGCTCAGTTTGCGGTACTGCCCCGCGTGGTCCAACGTATCGTATATCATGGAAACACCCCTTTCGTTTTCTGCATTATAGTTCATAAAAATATACCGCGCAACCGCGCGCAGAAAGCGCCGGCGGCGATCATTGCGCCATACAGAACAAGCTTGCGGATTTTTTGGATATTGTACACAGGAATGCGCATTTTCCCATGTGATTTTTGTAGAAAATCAACTTACTTATTGCATGTTTTTTCGCCTGACGCTATAATTGTATCGTAATCAGAAATCATGTTCTCTATCAGAGAACAATGCAAAATTTAACCGACAGAAGGAAAATCATGAGCGAACCGATCGTCAGTTCCCTTGCCAAAGCGCTCCGCGTTCTGGAATGCTTCACGGTCAGCGAGCCGGAGCTCGGCGTCACCGAGATCTCCAAAAAGCTCGGGATCGGCAAGTCCAACGCGCACAACATCATATCGACATACTGCCAGATGGGCTATCTGCAGCAGCTTCCCAACCGGAAATACACGCTCGGCTACAAGCTGCTCGAGCACGCGTTCATCATCAACCAGCATCTCGGCTATCCGCACGCGGTGTACGATCTCCTGCTTGAGGCCGCCGAACGCACCGGGCAGGTCGTCTACTTCGGCATCCCGTACGAAACGGACGTTCTGTATCTGTATGTCGCCCATCCGATCGCGCGGATGAAGGAGCTGCCGTACCGCGAGATCTGCGGCGAGCACGCCCCGCTGTGTACCACGGGCATCGGCAAGGCGATCCTCGCCAATCTCCCGCCGGAGGAATGGCTCTCCCGTCTGCCCGAGATCATTCCCGCGCACACCCCGCAGACGATCACCGATAAAGACAAAATCCTGCAGGAGCTGCAGAGCACCCGCGAGCGCGGCTTCGCCATCGACAACTGCGAGCACGAGCTGAACGTCCGCTGCGTCGGCGTGCCGGTCTATAACGCGAGAGGCGCTCTTGTCGCCGGCATCAGCTCCTCCGGCGCGGTGCAGGTCATGACCGACCGGAAGGTCATGGAATGTGCCGACATCCTGATGGGCATCACGCAGCGCATCAAGGAAAGGCTGTACGCCTGACACCCCAACGGGCACATCTGCGGGCGGAAAACCCCGCAGCTGCCATACACAAACCGTCTGTACAAATCAAAAGGAGGAAACGAAATGAAGAAACTCATCGCCATGCTCCTCGCACTCGTCATGCTGCTTGCGCTCTGCGCCTGCGGCCAGACCGCCGCTCCCGCCGAGCAGCCCGCCGCTCCCGCCGAGGAACCCGCGGCCGAGCCCGTCGAAGAACCGACCGATGACGTCGGCGAGCCGGTCAACCTCATTTTCTCCATCGCTGCCGTCCCCACCGACGCCCACGGCGCTGCTCAGAAGGTCTTTAAGGAGACCCTCGAGTCCATCTCCGGCGGCAACATGACCGTCGAGTGCTACGATTCCGGCACGCTGTACGGTCAGGACACCGAGCACGACGCGCTCAAGAACGGCGACGTCGACATGATCTACTCCTCCGCCTCCTGGCTGACCGACGGCTCCCCCTGGATCTCCATGTTCACCGCCGGCTACGTTTTCCAGAGCTATGACCACATGACCAAGGTCCTCAACGGCGACATCGGCAAGGATATGTTCCAGAAGGTCGCCGAAGAGCAGGGCATCCTCCCGCTCGGCGCGTTCTATCTCGGCACCCGTCAGATCTCCCTCTCTCAGGACAAGCAGATCAAGACCCCCGAGGATCTCAAGGGCATCAACCTCCGCATGCCGAACTCCGACGCGTGGGTGTTCCTCGGCAAGGCCATGGGCGCGAACCCGACCGCCGTTGGCTTCAACGATCTCTATCTCGCTCTCCAGACCGGCACCGTTGACGGCCAGGACAATCCCCTGCCCACCGTCAAGTCCGCCAAGTTCTACGAAGTGCAGAAATCCATCTCCCTGACCAACCACCTCGTTGACTCCGTGTGGCCGACCATCAACCTCAACACCTGGAACAAGCTGACCGACACCCAGAAGGGCTGGGTCATGGAAGCCGTTGAGGCCGCCCGCGTCGCCTGCGACGAGCAGAATCTCAAGACCGAGAGCGAAGTTCAGGACTTCCTGCGTGAGCAGGGTCTGACGATCTACGAGGCCGACGTCGCTGCGTTCGCCGACCACGTTCTCGAAACCTACCTCGCCGATCCCATCTCCGACACCTGGGATAAGGATCTCCTTGCGCAGATCCAGGCGATGGCGTAACCCCTTTGACCCCGACCGGGGAGCCGAGGCAACCCGACTCCCCGGGTTTTTTATTTCCGCACGCGAAAGGAGAGATCTGCATTGGCTGTTAAAAAAGCGTTCGGCTTTGTCCGCGACTGCGTGGAGAAGTACATCCCGTCCATTGCGCTCGCGGCGCTGTTCATCATTTTCTGCTATCAGGTCTTTATGCGCTATGTTCTCCGCCAGCCGCAGGCCTGGGCGGGCGAAGTGGAGCAGAGCTGCTTTTTGTGGCTCGTTCTGCTCGGCGCCTGCTATGCGCAGCGCATGAAGGCACACGTTACATTCACGCTTCTGTACGATAAGCTCAGCATCAAGGGCAAGGCCGTCGTTGCCATGCTTGGTGATATCATCATTGCGTTCACGGCATTCTGCAACATTCTGCCCTCGCTCCATTACGTTCTGGGTCTGGCGGCGCGCCATCAGGTGACCACCATTCTCAAATGGCCCAAAACGATCGTGTATTTCCCGTACGTCGTCATGATCGCGATCCTCATGCTGTATGCGCTCGTGGAGATATACGAGTACATCATGGTCCTCTGCGGCAATGCGTACTATATCGAAAAAATGAAAAACGAAGACAAGAGCGAGGCGGAGCACGCCATCGAAGAATCCCTCGCTCAGGAGAACATAGATCTTACAAGCATCGATTTCAGCTCCGGCCACGGCGGAAGCGCCCCCGCTCCGGATGACGGAAAGAACGATGTCAGCAAGACGGACGACGCCGGAAAGGAGGACAAGTAAATGCTGGAGCATCTGCCTCTTATCGTGTTTCTGGTCACATTCGTGCTCATATTCGTGCTGCGTATGCCGATCCCTGCGGGCATGATCGCCGCATGTACGCTGTACTTCCTGACCGACGGTCTTATCAAGGGCGTAGGCTTCGGCGCGCTCATCACCGGCGCGGGCGGCAGCCTGCATCTCGTGGCGCAGAAGACCATCGAAGCGATATTTACCAACGGCACCATCGTCGCGGTACCATTGTTTATCTTTGCCGCGAACGTAATGAACGCCGGTAAGATCACCGAGTACGTTTTCGGCACCTGCATGGGTCTCGTCGGCCGCTTCCGCGGCGGTCTGGCGCACGTCAATGTCCTCGCCTCTCTCGTTTTCTCCGGCATGACCGGCTCCGCCATCGCCGACGCCTCCGGTCTCGGCAAGCTCGAGATCGATGCCATGCGCAAAGAGGGCTACGATGACGGCTTCTCCTGCGCCATCACGGCGGCCAGCGCCACCATCGGCCCGATCTTCCCGCCGTCCATCCCCATGGTCGTTTACGCGATGCTCACGGGCGCCTCCGTCGGCGCGCTGTTCATGGCGGGCATGGTGCCCGGTGTGCTGCTCGCCGTCGCGCTGTGCGTTTATGTGTACTTCGTCGCCAAAAAGAGAAACTACCCCCGCACCGCGCCCCCGAAGCTGCGTGACTATCTTCTGTATCTGACGAAGTCCATCTGGGCGATGCTCACCCCGGTCATCCTGCTCGTCGGCATCTATACCGGCATCATGACCCCGACCGAGGCCGGCGCCATCGCCGGACTGTACGCGCTTCTCGTCTCCTTCCTGATCTACCGGCTCATGTCCTGGAGGACGCTCAAACAGGTCCTCGTAGACACAATGAAGGGTACCGGCTCCGTTTCCATCATGATCGGCGCCGCCTCGGCCATTTCCTTCATCTTTGCCAAAGAGCAGATCGGCACGATCCTCGGCAACTGGCTGCTCAGCGTCACGGCCAACAAGTACGTTTTCCTGTTTGCCGTCAACATCATCATCCTGATCCTCGGCTGCCTGGTCGATACCTCGGTCATCCAGCTTGTCATGATCCCGATCCTATGGCCGGTCGCGGAGGCGATGGGCATCAACATCATCCATTTCGGCCTCATCATCTGCTTCAACATGATGGTCGGTCTGTCCACGCCGCCGTTCGGCATGTGCCTGTTCATCACCTCGGGCATATCCGGCACGCCGCTCAAGGATATCATTCGGGAGATCTGGTGGCCGATCATCGTCATGCTGATCGTGCTCGCCGTGATCACCTACATCCCCGACGTGGTGCTGTTCCTGCCAAAGCTCACCGGTATGATGGCCTGATATAAAAAGGAGGTCCAAACATGACTTTTGCGATCCATGAAGGCGTATGGCCGGTAATGATCACCCCGTGGAAAGAGGACAATACGCCGGACTTCAAAGCGCTCGAGGCGCTGACAAACTGGTATGTGGAAAAGGGCTGCGACGGCATCTTCGCCGTCTGCCAGTCGAGCGAGATGCATTATCTTTCGGCGCAGGAAAAGCTGGACATCGCGCGCTGCGTATCGGAAGCCGCCGCGGGCCGGCTGCAGATCGTCGCCTCCGGCAACACCGAATGCAGCCGCACCGAGCAGTACCGCCAGATCGAGGACATGATGAAGATCCCCGGCATCGGCGCGTATGTGCTCGTGTCCAACCGGATGGACATCAAAAACGAGGGCGAGGAAGCCTTCCGGAAGAACGTGGACGACGTGCTCGCCGCGTTCCCCGAGATCTCGTTCGGCATTTATGAATGCCCGATGCCGTGGAAGCGTCTCCTTACGCTGGACTTCATCCGCGACTACGCCCCCAGCGGCCGTCTCGTGTTCATCAAGGACACCTGCTGCGACTATGAGCTGATCCGCCGGCGGCTCGAAGCCGCCAAAGGCACGCCCATGAAGCTCTTCAACGCCAACTGCCAGTCGTGGTACGACAGCTACTGCCACGGCGCCGGCGGCTACAGCGGCATCATGGCAAACTTCCACCCCGACATTTACAAGTACTGCGTCACGCACAAGGACACCGACCCCGAAAAGGTGCAGCACGCGAACGATTTCCTGACCCTCGCGGGCATGATCGAGCGCACCTGCTACCCGGTGAGCTGCAAATACTATCATCAGCTCGTCGGCGTCCCCATGTCCACCTACTGCCGCAGTGCCGATCCGCACCGGCTGGACAACGCCGCGAAGGAAGAGGTCGAGGCGCTGATCCGCATGGAAAACCACATCCGCGAAGAGCTCGGCATCGGCTGAGCGCGCAAAAAACGCATAAAAGCAGCCTCGGCCATAAAGCCGAGGCTGCTTTTTGTTTCATGGGGTATTCAAATGGCCGGAAACGGGTTTTCCCCGCCGTGGTTTTGCATCACCATTGCGGCAGAAAAGCGAAGCGTTTTATCCTCGGACAGATCGGCAACGCTTTTCAGCGCCGCCCACGCTTTTCCCGTAAGAACGCCTTCCTGCAGGCAGAAATTTCCGGCATTGATCTTCACGCGGTCATCTTCATGGTCGAGCAGGCGATCCAGAATATCGATGCATTCGCCTCGGGTTTTGTCGCGGCTCAGGTCTTTTCGCATTTCTTTTTCGATGCCCTGCAGCGTCTTGGCCGCGCGATTGCTCAGTTTGACTTTTTTCTTGTCCCCATAGTCATCCTGCGTCAGCTGGATTTTGGAAAGCTCCGTGATCATAAGATAATAATTTGCTGTCATTTCAAGCCTCCTAATAACGCTATGCAAATAACGTTAGTGTAAATGCAGCGCCTTAATTTGGGGATATACATTCCGAAGGGAAACCAGGGATTTATTCATGCAAATCAGCAGCGCGTTTTCATCGAAGGAAATGGAGATAAATACATCAACGATCCCTTTAGTCACCAATTCTTCATAAGAGTGCCGCACGCACATAACGGCGTTTGATGCCGTGGGGTTTCACCGCGCCGCGGCGCTTATTCAAACTCGCGCAGGACCTGAAGCCATATTTCCTTTTCCAACGCGGTCGCTTCACGAATGCACTCATTCAGCATAGACCGAAACATTCTATCTTCGTGATACCGTTTCAGCCGCCGGTAAATGCATTCCGCTCCCGGCCAGTTCATATCTTCCAGCCAATGAAACAGCGGATCCAGATATGGGCGGAGCTCTTCATCGGGGCGCTCCGATAAGATCAAAGCACAATTATCCCAGACATTTTTGTTGTATTTTCTGTCGCACGGCTGGATAAATACGTTGATGCAGGAAACCTCTCGTGCGAGAATCCGGCCTTCCTCCTGCATATTTTCGGGATTGTTCCAATCCAGAAGGCCCATTATGTAGTCGATGTTTACCATGCAGTTATCCCTATCCGTTAAGTTTTTTGCAGAAGCGCGGATCAGCGCGGCTTTCCGCATCGAAGACGGCCCCGTATGCCGGAGGACTATTAATGCCGCTTTAATTCAGTTCCATCCAGGAATTGGACGCGACCAGATGGGGAACATTTGTGTCGGCAGCGAGGAATCTCCACGATTCTTCGCCGTTTTCAACTGTTGTCCATACGATCCGGCAGTCGCCCATGTCCAGCCACAAATCGTTCTTTTCGCTTAGCCCCAATTCCATTATTTCCCGACCGATCAAGTGCCGGATTTTCATAGAAAACTCTTCACTGGGTGTATTTTCGCAGTATTCCTCCGCTCCGCGTTCACTATTTTCCCAAAGTATTTTGAACCTGCACAGAGCATGTATCGAATAGGTGCCGATTCTCCTTCGTATGCCAAGGCGAGTCACCTCCACCGGTTTTCCGAACCCGAAATCATACAGTTCCGTATCCGGCGATTTTAATGCATAGCGCAAAGGCTGTCCAACAAGAGGCCGCAGAAATTCTTCTGCCTCCTGTCGATTTACTATTTTTTCCATTTTATCCCCTTAAAGCGTTTATGAACATTCTTCTTTGAACCGAAGAACAAAAAGGAACAGTATATGCGATGTGGGTGCCGTCTATAAAGACGGCTCGCGGAGAAAGATATCCCGCATCTGCTACTTCGCTCAGGATCCACGCAAATACCTGGTCTACCGTTTCTGCAGTAGCCACACCTGCCTGTCTGCCATGATCCACTTATTTAGCCATTTAGTTTTTTTAAGGCCGATTTAGCATACTTTCGCCAACCCGGGTGTGTTGAATTTTGAAATCGTTCAAAATATGGGCGTAATTTTTCCTGCTTAAAATCGCCTAAAGCTGCAATCGCTTGTAATCTTACTCCTTCATCTTCCAGTAAATTAATCAATATAGGTATTGCTGCTTTCACTTTTAATTTTCCAACAAGTAAAATGATCATTTGTCTGTCTTGTCCATACGAAGAATTAGATATTATTTTTAAATAGTCATCGATATATTTTTTTGAACGAATTTGATATAGCCGATCGCCGATAGCCCATTTGTCAATATCAGAATTATTGGAGTAGAAATCTTCCAAGAGCATAGGAACCACATCTTCTAATCCTGAATGGTGAAACCACCCCATCAGATATTGCTTTTCATTTCTCAATTTCGCCATTTTATAATACTTAATCACAATTGGGAGAATTGTATCTTTATGCTTTGGTAGTAACCTTTCTGCCTGATTTAAAACTTGAAAGTCAAACCCCAGATTCAGTAGTTCTTGTTTGAAATTCAGCAATATACTATCTGGATTTTTTCTCATTTTCTCTTCATTTGCTTTATACTGAGCTATCATACGTTTCGCCAAATCAGGATTGCCGTTAATATCATAGTTACTCACTATATCACCTCCACTAATTCAAAGGAAATATTTGTATCAACCCACTGTCTACTGCCTGTTGCAACGGGCCAGTCAAATGAGCATTTGTATATAAATGCATTTTATCGCTGTACCGGTCAACGATGGAATAGCCAATGCCGCCGGTATCCGAAAGGTTTGTATACCGCCGCAGCAGATCGTCCGTCTGGGCGTCATAGTCATACTTCCACCAGAGGCCGTTGCCGGCATAAGCTGGAACAGAAAAACCAACAAGAGGAACAGACACAGGGCTTTTTCAGGCGAAGCATGGTTTGTCCCCCTTGATGCTAAAATGGCACGGTACTTTCTTGTAATTGTACTGTAAAGGCACTAATTAACTTTATGCCACTTTTGAATATCCAGCAACTTGATTGTCTGTTTGTCGTATGGCAGGACAATTTGCTTTGCTATATCGTAATGTTGGAGAAATCTCACTTTGGCAATTCCGTATGTTTTCTGATATTCAAAGGGACTATTTGATATAGCAATAAACTCTTCGCAGCATGCCGCTCCTCCCGGCGAAACGAAAATCGTATAGTAAACCGCATCTGCCGTTGAGATGGTGCACAACTTTTGAGAAGCTGCCGAATAAGACTGTATGTGGTCTTCTTCAATAATGGCATATGTGCAAAGCCTTCTTGAGAAAAATAAAAGACACGCCGCAACCAGAATACACCATGCCGCACAAAGGCACATAATATAGTCTTCTTTACTATTGCTCCAAATACAGAACACTGCAGTGCCAACAGAAATTACAGCTATAAGACATAACAGGAACAATCTGCTCTGCTGCCATTTTTTTGATAAATCAATTCTCATTTTTTTATAGCAGGTCGATTATGCTTTGTAAGATAGATAAAGATCCACCCGTTACAAAGTTAGCAAATACTTGTGCCGTTCTATAAAACTAAAATGACACGGCGATGCAGACAGTAAAAAACACACATTTTCATCCATCTTCCATTCGCCGTGTCTGGGTTAATTATATATTTTCAGATTTTCTTATGCAAGTAAAATGTTTATCATCGGGGACTCCGGTCAAAAAGGGGAATGCACTCTTACGATCTTATCATAACGCCAAAAGCGGAACGACGTATAACGCCGTTCCGCTTTTGCCATCCGATTTGCCGCCGGGAGAGAGGACCGGCTGCGGGCTGGACGATCGCCCAAGAAAGGGGAGAAAATGAGAGGGAAAGAAATAATTGGAGTTTTTGTCTGTCTTGCTTCGTCCGACTGTCTGTATATTACCGGAATTCCGCGCTGTTTTCCTGAACAGACCGTGTTATTTCTGAAAACAAACTGTGAATAACGCGTCCTGTACATGAAGCAGCTCTTGCCGCCGAAGCGGTTTATTGGAATATGCAAAAAGCCTCGCAGAGTTTGCGCCCGCAGGCGCAAAGAAAGTTTAGAGCATTTTTTCCGATGACATGTGCATCGGAAAAAATACTTTTCGGCTCGCAAACGTGCGAGCGTAAGCGAGTGCGCTGCGGCGAGCCGCTATCCCCCCTCAAACAAACCCCTCAACGGAGTGGGGTTTGTTTGAATCAGCAAAAAGCGGAACGACGTAACGCCGTTCCGCTTTTGCCGTCCGATTCGCAGCCGGGAGAGAGAACGGCTGCGGGCTGGAGGATCGCCCAAGAAAGGGGAGAAATGAGAGGGAAAGAAATAATTGGAGGGATTCATCTGTCTTGCTTCGTCCGACTGTCTGTATATTACCGGAAATCCCCCGAAGTTTCCTAAACAGACTGTGTTATTTCTGAAAACAAAATGTGAACGACGCGGAGGGCGTGTATAAATTCTTTTCGTACCGGTAAAAATACCCTCGAATCCCAAATCGAGGAGGTTAACCATGGAGGAAAAGAAAGGCTTCAGCAAAAAACTGAATGCGTTCTTTGCCGGGAAGGGCTTCTACATAGTCCTTCTTCTGTGCGCCGTACTGGTCGGGGCTTCGTTCTGGCTGGTTGGACGCGGAAGCAGGGCTGATGTAGAGCGCGATCCGGTCAAGGAAACGAACATCACGGCTTCGGCGCAGGAGACCGCGCCGCCGCAGGGCAGCATCCCCGTTATGAACACGGAGGAGGACGAGCGTCTCCCGCTCGGCACGGGCGTCCTGCCCGCCGCGGAGGGCGAGGAGATGCCGGAGGCGCAGGCCCCCGCCGTGCAGGAGGAGATGCCGGACGTTCCGGTATCGGTGAACGAGAGCGCTCCGCAGTTCATCCGTCCGGTAAACGGCGTGCTGCTTCGCGGCTTCAGCGCGGAGGCGCTCTCCTATGACCGCACGATGGCCGACTGGCGCGTTCACCGCGGCTGGGACATCGCATGCGCCGCGGGCGAGCCGGTGCTTGCCGTATCCGGCGGCACGGTGACGGCGGTGTATGAGGACGATCTTCTCGGCACCGTTGTGGAGATCGACCACGGGAATGATGTCGTGAGCGTGTACGCCAATCTCGACGTCTCCCCCGCCGTCGGCGTCGGGCAGACGGTTTCCTGCGGCGACACGGTCGGCGCCGTCGGCACAACGGCGCTCGCCGAATCCGGCGAGGAGGCGCATCTCCACTTCGCCATGCGGCGCGGCGGCAGCACCGTTGATCCCGCCGAATATGTGCCGGAGACCTGAGGCGGAACTTTTTTCGGGCGGCTGCGTCTTATACTAAGACGCAGCCGCTTACTTTTTTCCGCCGATTGACGAGCGGCGGAAAAACGGCTATACTTATGATTTGATATATTGCTGTACCGGGAGGACGCCATGCATCCGATCACAAAGAAACAGAAAATACAGTACATACTCGCCGCCGCGGGCTTTGTCCTGCTGGCGCTGGCGCTGCTGTTTCTGCTTTTGCAGGGTCCGTCCGGCGGGAAATCCGACGCGGACGCGGCACCGACGCCAGAAGTGACCGCCGCCCCCAGTGCCTCCGCCGGTCTCACCATCGCCGGAGTGGATGTCGATCCCGCGGCGGACAGCTTTGAGCTTGCCGGAAAGACGCTCTCTGCCGGCGACTGCGCCTCCATCGCCTCGCTCGGAAATCTCACGACGCTCTCGCTGACGAACTGCAATATTTCGGACGTGCATTTTCTTGCAGGACTTACGCAGCTGCGCACGCTCATTCTCTCCGATAACGCCATGGCGGACGCTTCGCCGCTCGCCTCGCTCTCGCAGCTTCGCACGCTGTATCTCGACCGGAATCCGGTCGCCGATCTTTCCGTCCTCTCGCCGCTCTCTGCGCTCACGACGCTCTCCATTCAGGGCGTGGAGATCGCGGACTATGTGCTCGAAGACCTGCAAAAAGCGCTGCCCGGCTGCCGCATATTCAGCGACAGCGTCGTGAAGGGCTCGCGTCCGGTGTCTCTCGGCGGGCTGGACTTCACCGAATCGGTCGAATCGCTCGACCTTTCGGGCCGCGGCATCACGGACATTTCCGCGCTCTCCGGCTGCTCGGAGCTGCGTGAGCTCAATCTCTCGAACAACCCGATCGCCGATATCTCCACGCTCGCCCTGCTGCCGAAGCTCACCTCGCTCGATCTGAGCGCCACGGGACGGAGCGATCTCGATAACGAGCTTCTCTCGTCGCTGCGCTCGCTCTCGTACCTGAAGCTTGAAAACAACGACGGCGTCACCGCCGAGGGCATTGACGCGCTGCAATCGGCGCTGCCGAGCTGCCAGATCGTCCATGAGCCGAAGTACTATACCGTCGTTTTCGGCGACCAGTCCTTCTCGTCGGACGCCTCCGATGTGACGGTGGACGCGCTGGGACTCACAACGCTCTCCGGCATTGAGAAATTCCACCAGCTGCGGCGGCTGAGCGCCTACGGCAACACGCTCACCGACCTTGCGCCGCTCGCGGAGCTGTTCTCCGTGGAGGAGCTGCAATTGGGCTATAACAACCTCTGTGATCTCTCCGCTCTCACCGGCCACACGGCGCTGCGGCGACTCATTCTCGACCACAACGCCCTGCGCGACATCACCGCGCTCTCCGGCTGTACCGCGCTTGAGGAGCTCGATCTCAGCTATAACGACCTGAACTCCCTTGCGGCGCTCCGCTCGCTCACGCAGCTTCGCACGCTGAACATCACCGGAAATCCGGCTCTCACCGCCGATATGGTGCGCTCGCTGCAGGAGGCTCTCCCCGCCTGCCAGATCATCACGGACATCGACCTCTCCATGCCGGAGCCGACGCCCGAACCTCCCGCGGAAACACCGCAGCCCTGACCGTATCGGTTTAAGAAACACAAAAACCGCCCATACTATGTGTATAACCTACATAGAAGGGCGGTTCTTTTTATGCATAAAAACGACAGGCTGCGGCCATGGGAAACGGCGCTGCTCGCGGCGGTGTGCGTAACGCTGCTCACCGGCGTGTGGGCGCAGGGGCGGCAGAGCGCTCTTGCGGACAAGGTCGTGCGGCTGCACGTGATCGCCGCGTCCGACAGTGCGGAGGATCAGCGCGTAAAGCTCGAGGTGCGGGATGCGCTGCTCGCGTATCTCACGCCGCGGCTGGAAGCCGCGTCCGGCGCGCAGGATGCCGCGGCGGTGATTGCCGCGGCGTCGGGGGAGCTTCAGCGTATCGCGGAGACCGCAAGCGGCGGCAGTGCCCGCGTGGAGCTCGGGTGTGAAACGTACCCCACGCGGGAATACGAAACATTCTCGCTCCCGGCGGGCGTGTATACGTCGCTTCGCGTAACGCTCGGCGCGGGCAGCGGGCGAAACTGGTGGTGCGTGGTGTATCCTCCGCTCTGTACATCGGGCGTGGAGACCGCGCAGGAAGCCGCCGTGCTCTCCGATGACGACGTAAAGCTCATCACCGAGGACGGCGAGGGCTACGTCCTTCGCTTCCGTCTGCTCGAATGGTGGGGCTCTCTCACCGGAAAGTGATCTCGGAATACCATTTTGGCACGAGCGTCCGGAAGAAATCGCAGTCGCGGATGATGCGCGCAGCGGCGAGCCGCAGCCTTTTCAACCGAGAGCCCAACGCAGTGGGTCTCGTTTGAGAGCGTGTCAAAAAAACCTTTTTGACGCGCGCAAAAGGCACTCTCTTACGAGAGTGCCTTTTCGCATAATCAATACTGGTAATGGTGCGCGTCCTGCAAGACCATTTCCTTCACCTTCATGAGGCGTACCTTTGTGGAGTTTTCGTTCTCCTCGAGCTTCATGGAGATGTATTTGATGTTCTTCTGCAGATCGGGGATCATGACGTACTCGAGCGCGTTCACGCGGCGGCGCGTCTTTTCGATCTCCTGCGCGAGAAGCTGCATCGTTTTTTCGACCTGCGCCAGCTCCAGCATGTCCTCAAACACGCCCGAGAGAGCGGTCATGGCGTCGTCCAGCTCGCCGGAGGTCTGCGCGAGACCGTAGGGGAAGATGTCCCCTTCCTCGGCGGTCTTGGTCTGGAAATCGTAGACCGGGACGTTGACGCTCATAATGTTCTTGAAGCTCACATCGAGCGCCACGCTCTGCCGCGGATAGAGCAGCGCCTGCTCGAGCATTTCCGGCGACATGACCGCGCTCGCCACGCTCAGCGCGCCGAACGCTTCGGTCAGTCCCTGCTCGACCTTCGTGCGCAGCTCCTTATTGCGGCGGACAACGTCCATAAACTGACGCATCAGCTCATCGCGCTTGTCCTTGAGCAGCTTATGGCCGCGGGAGGCGGTTTTCAGTCGGCCCTTCATCTGGTTGAGCACCATTCGGGTCGGTGTTATGGTTGCCATGGGATCACCTCTTCCTTTCCGCGAAGCGCATTACTGCTGCTTCTTGGGAAGATACTTCGCAATGAACTCCGGCTTGATGCGCTTGAGCTCGCGCTCGGGCAGGATGGAGAGCAGCTCCCAGCCGATGGTGAGCGTCTCTTCAATGGAGCGGTTGGTCTCATTGCCCTGGGAGACATAGCGCTTTTCAAACTCTTCGGCGAACTTCGCGTAGAGCTTGTCGTCGTCGCTCAGCGCCGCCTCGCCCAGGATCGTCATAAGCTCCTTGGCTTCCTTGCCGCGGGCGTAGGCCGCGAACAGCTGGTTCATCGTACCGGCGTGGTCGGCGCGGGTCTTGCCCTCGCCGATGCCCTTATCCTTGAGTCGGGAGAGGCTCGGCAGCACGTCCACCGGGGGAACGACGCCCTTGCGGTACAGATCGCGGCTGAGGATGATCTGGCCCTCGGTGATATAGCCGGTAAGGTCGGGGATCGGGTGGGTCTTGTCGTCTTCCGGCATGGTCAGGATGGGGATCATCGTGATCGAGCCGGCGCGGCCCACACGGCGGCCGGCGCGCTCGTACATCGTCGCAAGGTCGGTGTACAGGTAGCCGGGATAGCCGCGGCGGCCGGGGACTTCCTTCTTCGCGGCGGAGATCTCGCGCAGCGCTTCGGCGTAGTTCGTGATATCCGTGAGGATGACGAGGACGTGCATATCCTTCTCAAACGCCAGATACTCCGCGGCGGTCAGCGCCATACGCGGCGTGGCGATACGCTCGACGGCGGGGTCGTTCGCAAGGTTGGAGAATACGACCGTGCGGTCGATGGCGCCGGTGCGGCGGAACTCCTGAATGAAGTATTCGGATTCCTCGAACGTGATGCCGATGGCGGCGAACACGACGGCGAAGTTCTCACCGTCGCCGAGCACCTTCGCCTGACGCGCGATCTGCGCGGCGAGCGCCGCGTGGGGCAGTCCGGAGCAGGAGAAGATGGGCAGCTTCTGGCCGCGGACGAGGGTGTTCAATCCGTCAATGGTGGAAACGCCGGTCTGGATGAACTCGGCGGGGTAAGCGCGGGCGGCGGGGTTCATGGGAAGACCGTTGATGTCGCGGTGCTCCTCGGCGATGATGGCCGGGCCTTCGTCGATCGGCTCGCCCATGCCGTTGAAGACACGGCCGAGCATATCCTCGCTCACGCCAAGCTGGAGCGGGTGGCCGAGGAAGCGGACCTTGCTCTCGGCAAGGTTGATGCCCTGCGCCGACTCGAAGAGCTGCACGACCGCGCGGTCGCCCTCAACTTCGAGCACCTTGCAACGCCGGACGCTGCCGTTCGGCAGCTCGATCTCTGCCAGCTCGTCGTAGGTGACGCCATCGACGTGCTCCACGATCATCAGAGGGCTGGCGATCTCCTTAATTGTCTTATATTCGCGGATCACTGCTCCTCACCTCCCCGGACAACTTCGTCGATCTCGGACTGCATCTCGTCGAGAATGCCGTCGTAAACCTTCTCATATTCTTCCTGCGGCGCCATTTTCGCGCGGCCGATGGCCTCGCGCGCGCCGATGTTAAAGAGACCGTTGAGCTCGGCGCCCTTGCCGAGCGCGGCGCGGCACTTCGCGTCGTACTGCAGCACGAGATCAAGCAGGCGGTACTGCTTGCCGTAAGAGGAGTAGGCGTCCTCGGTGATGAAGGCGTTCTGCTGCAGGAAGTCCTCGCGGATCATACGCGCGGTCTCCATCGTCATGCGGTCGGCGGGGCTGAGCGCGTCCTGACCGACGAGACGGACGATCTCCTGAAGCTCTGCCTCTTCCTGCAGAATGCTCATGGCCTTCGTGCGGTTGGCCATATACGTCGCGCCGAATTCCTTATCGTAGAACTCGCGCAGCGAGTCGGTGTACAGCGAGTACGACGTCAGCCAGTTGATCGCCGGGAAGTGGCGGGCGTAGGCCAGAGAGCTGTCAAGCGCCCAGAACACCTTGACGATACGCATCGTCGCCTGCGAGACCGGCTCGGACGTGTCGCCGCCCGGAGGCGAGACGGCGCCGATGGCGGTGACGCTGCCCTGACGCTTGTCGCTGCCGAGGCAGGTGACGCAGCCGGCGCGCTCGTAGAACTGCGCGATACGGCTGGCGAGATACGCGGGGTAGCCCTCTTCGCCGGGCATCTCTTCCAGACGGCCGGACATTTCGCGCAGCGCCTCGGCCCAGCGGGACGTGGAGTCGGCGAGAACGGCGACGTCATAGCCCATGTCACGGAAGTACTCCGCGATGGTGATGCCGGTGTAGATGGAAGCCTCACGCGCGGCCACGGGCATATCGGAGGTGTTCGCGATAAGCACCGTGCGCTTCATCAGCGGCTCGCCGCTGCGGGGGTCTTTCAGCTCGGGGAACTCGTTGAGAACGTCGGTCATCTCGTTGCCGCGCTCGCCGCAGCCGATGTAGACGACGATATCCACATCCGACCACTTTGCAAGCTGGTGCTGCACGACGGTCTTGCCGCTGCCGAACGGGCCGGGGACGGCTGCCGTGCCGCCCTTGGCGACGGGGAACATGGTGTCGATGATGCGCTGTCCGGAGTTCAGCGGACGGCTGGGGGTGAATTTGCCGGCGTTCGGGCGCTGGATACGCACCGGCCAGCGCTGGATCATATCCAGCTCGATCTCGCTGCCGTCGCCGAGCGTCAGGCAGGCGATCTTTTCCTCGACGGTGAATTCGCCGCCGCGGATCCACTTCACGGTGCCCTTCTTGATCGTCGGGGGGACCATGATCTTGTGGAGGATGGCGGTCGTCTCCTGCACGGTGCCGAGCACGTCGCCGGCGGCGAGCTCATCGCCCTCCTTCGCCGCGGGGACGAAGTTCCAGATCTTCTTGCGGTTGAGCGCCGGAACGCTCACGCCGCGGGCGATCGTCTCGCCGGTGAGATCGCGGATCTCCGGCAGGGGACGCTGGATGCCATCATAGATGTTTTCGAGCATGCCGGGCCCGAGCTCCACGCTCAGCGGCATTCCGGTCGTCACGACCTCGGCGCCGGGGCCAAGGCCGGAGGTCTCTTCGTAGACCTGAATGGAGGCGCTGCCTCCGGTCATATTCAGTATCTCGCCGATCAGGTGCTGTTCGCCGACACGGACAACGTCCGATACGTTGGCGTCCTCCAGACCGTCGGCCACCACCAGCGGTCCGGATACTTTAATCACTTTTCCGCTCAATGTTCTACCTTCTTTCCGTTAAGGTTCCGGCGCGGCGCGGCCGCCGCCCGGCGCGCCGCATGCGGCGCAAAAGGGTCGTCTTTATAATAACTTACAGGATATTGCTGCCGACGGCGCGTTCCACCGCCGAGCGCAGCGCGCTCTGGCCGAGGCCGAGCGTCCCGTCCCGTCCGGGGATGAGGATGATCGCCGGGGTGGGGCTGTCCTTGAAGCGGTCGATCTCATGCGAGAGCTCCGCGGCAAGGTTCTCCTCCAGATAGAGGATGGCGTATTCGCTCTCGCCGGAGGTGATCCGGCGGAGAGTGTGCCGCGCCTCGTCCGCGCTGTCCACGGGGAACACGTCCAGCCCGAGCGCTTTAAAGCCCATAACGGTCTCTCTGCCGCCCATGACGCCGATCTTATACATAGCTCTCACGCAGCCTTTCTTTCAGTCGCTCCGGGTCGATACCGGCCAGAAGCCCGGTGAGCACCATGCGGACCGCCATGGTGTTGCCCTCCTCCGCCGTCAGATAGCCGACGACCTGTTCAGGGCCGAAGCTCTTGAGATGCGCGCCGGTCATGTAGCGGTTGACGGCGTTGTCGCACTCACGCTCAAACTCCGTCATCGTGCCGCCCTCGATCGCGGCCGCGCCGAGCGCGGCGGCATCGCTGAACGGCGTCGAAGCGAACGCCGCGGCGATCCCCTCGCCGGAGAACACCGCCTGCACGAGCCGCTGCACCGGAACATTGCCGCCCGCGACGAGCGCGCCGCGGAGGAACTCCGCGTCCTTGCCCATGCGCACGCAGCGCACCGCGGCGCGGAGGTTCGCGCTGTCGATGAGCGTTGTGACATAGCCCTTCACGAAGGGGCTCGACACCGCGTCGGCCAGCGCCTTGAGATCCTCATAGTACGCCTTGTCGAGCGCGAAGTCCGCCAGCTGCGGATTGCCGGTGCGGGCAAGAATGCCCTTGGCCTCCGCCATGGCGGGGCCGAGCTTTCCGGGGATGAACTGGAAGCTGTCCTCGCGGAACGCCGCTTCGAGCTTTTCCGGCTCGACCTGTCCGGCGTCGGAGAGGAGGTACGCCGCGTCAACGCCCGCGCCCTCGCCCTTGACGATGGTTTTGGCGTTGTGGTAGTCGTACTTCAGCCGGAAGATGCCCACCAGCTCCTTTTCCGGAACGAAGCGGGTGATCTCCGCATAGATCTCCGCCTGGCGCTTGGCAAGCGCCTCGCTCACCGCCGCGCTGCCCTTGCCGGAAAGATCGGGCCAGCCGATCTCGGCGAGGAGCCTTGCGGCTTCCTCAAAGCTGCCGGAGGAGAGCATCTGCTCGAGCCGGTCACGGCGGAGCATGCGGTTCTCCCGTGCCTTGAGCATCGAGGAGATGAACAGATAATCTTTGTCCGAAACTTTTTTGTTTGCCATTTTCTTCCCGCCTTCCAACCGGATCAGTCAAAGAGGATGGCGGCGATCTCCGCATCCAGACTGTTCCGGCTCAGCGCAAGAAGCGTGTCAACAGTGCAGTTGACTTCCACGCTGCCCTCGCGGAGCTTGAGACCGCCGGAGAAGTCGCCGCTCTCGTCCGAGAGCGTGAGCCCGGCGGGGAGTCCCCGCTCGGTCAGGATCGCGTTCGCGCCGCGGACGATTGCCTCGCCCATGGAGCGGTCCTGGCTGTTGATGACGATGCGTTCATGCCCGGTGACGGCGGCATGGCCCGCCTGAGACGCGAGGAACGCCGTATATTTTTCCTCCGGCAGGGCGAGGAGCTTTTCCTTTGCTCTGCCGTAGGCGCGCTCGAGAATGCTCTGCTTGAGCGCGAGCGTATCCTTGCGGCTCTGGAGCTTTGCGGCGCGCTGTTCGCGCTCGGCGCCGAGGCGGACCTCGGTATTGCCCTCGTTCATGCGCGCTTCATACGCCTCGTCCGCTTTTTTCTGGTAGGCGGCGCGGATCTCCCCCGCCGTCTTTTCGGCCTCGGCGATCACGGCGGCGGCGGCTTCGTTCGCCTCTGCCGTGATACGGGCCGTGATTTTTTCAATTCCGTTCATGGCGATACCGGTCCTTTCCGGATCAGGCGCCGAGGTGCAGGTTCAGCAGCATCAGGAAGGAGGCGAGCAGCGAGAGGATGGCGTAAAACTCGACCGTGATGCAGAGGATGATGCCCTTCGCCCAGTCGTCGGGGCGCTTGGCCATCAGGTTGACGGCGGTAGCGGCCACGCGGCCCTGCGCCGGAGCGGAGATAGCGGCGCCGGTCGCCATCGGGAGGCACGCGCACGCAACGCGCAGACCGTCAACGACGGTGAGGCTGGTCGGATCGACGTTGCCGCCGAACACGCCCATCTGAAGCAGCGCAAAAAACCAGACGACGAGGCCGTACAGACCCTGGGTGCCGGGGATGACCTGAAGGATCAGGACCTTGCCGAAGTAAGAGGGATCTTCGCTGAGAAGGCCGGTGCCGGCCTCACCGGCAAGGCCGCAGCCCTTGGCAGAACCGGCGCAGCAGAGACCGCACGCGAGGGACGCCCCCAGGAAACCGATGGCGAGACCGCCGAAGCTCTCAAAGAATGCAGTGATCATTGTTTTACTCCTCCTTGATATCTACATATTTCGTTTGAATTTTCAAAGGACGGAAAGCCTTGCCGCCGTCCCGGTACCACTTGCCGAAGAACTCGAGGAACTGCAGTCGCAGCGTGTGCACGAAGCAGCCGATCAGGTTCAGCGCAAAGTTCAGCGCATGGCCGATGCAGAACACGAGCACGAAAAGGATCGTGCCGCCCACGGTCATGCCGTTGGCGTTGCCGAGCGAGCCGAGCTGGTTGAATACGCTCGCAATAACGCTGCCGGCGAGCATCAGCGCCATCAGACGCGAGTAAGAGAGCAGATCGCCCAGATACCCGGTCGCGCCGTTGTATACCGCGCCGAAAATGCCGGTGATCTTTCCGAAGCCCTTGCCGGTGATGAGCTGTCCGAGCACGAGCATGCCGATGCCGACGAAGAGAACGATCTTCGTTCCGCCGGTCACCATGACGAGAATGCCCGCGATCATTACCCACCAGCACAGATCGTTGAGCAGAGCGTCCGCCCACTCGCCGTCCCTGAGCTTGAGATAGATGCCGATGCCCGTGCCGAGCGCCAGATGGATCGCGCCGAGGCAGATCGCCGCGATGAGGACATACAGCGGGTTGTTGCCCTCGAGCAGGTTGAGCGGCAGATCGATCGCGATGCTGCCGATATGGATCGTGCCGAGGTGCGGTACGATCGACCAGTCCCTGCCGAACCAACCGCCGATGACGGAGACAACGTCGCCGAAGAAGCCGCCGGTCAGGAAGCCTATGATGAATGTGGAAATACCGCATTCGATCAGCAGCCCCGCGGCGTTTTTCATGCTTCCCTTCGGCTTTGCCTTCCAGAGGAAGAGCAGTCCCGCGATCAGCAATATCAGGCCGTACGCCATATCCGCGAACATGATGCCGAAGAACAGCGCGAAAAACGGCATGATAAAGGGGTTGGGGTCAAGTCCGTTGTACGCCGGGAGAGAATACATCTCCGTGACGATGTTGTACGGACGGGTCAGCGCGTTATTGCGCAGCTGGATGGGGACCTCCTCCGGGTGCTCCGGATCGGGCTCCTCCGTTTCCCAGGCGCAGCAGTATTTCGAGAGAGTCTCGCCGAGCTTTTTCTCCTCCGGCGCGGTGAGCCAGCCTTCAAAATAGAAGGTGCTGTCCGACTGCAGGAGCTTTTCGGCCGTCTCTTCGCGCGCAATGCGCGTCGAGAGCGTGTCCGCGCCGAGCTGCAGCGCGTCGCGGTGCGCCGCGTAGGAGGCAAGCTCTTCGATCTTTTGGGCCGCCTGTGCCGTCAGCTCCTCGCTGCGGCGGAGCGCGTCGTTATAGACCTGCTCCGGCGTTCCGGTGCCCTCCGGCAGCGAAATGGCCGAAAAGCCGAGCGGCCGCAGCGCCGCGGCGATCGCTTCGCGATCCTCCCGGCGGAAGAGCAGCGATACATACCGGCTGGTTTTGTCCTCGGAAACGAGATCAAAGCTGACCTCCAGCTCCGAGAGCGCGGCGTTTACTTCCTCCATGGGGACAGCGGCGGGAAGTGTGCCGAGCTGCATTTCGCAGCTTTGCGTCTCCATGCGCTCAAGCGGGACGTTCAGCGCCGTCCACGGTGTCATGGCCTCCGCCGAGGCGCGTTCCCGGCTTGCGCGGGTGAGAAGGCTGCGCGCCTCCGCATCCAGCGAGAGGATCTCTCCCGCCAGAGCGAGATCGGCGGCCAAAGCGCTCTCGTCGAGCAGCTTGGCGCATTCGACCTCCGGCTTCGGCGTAAGCAGACCCTTTTTGGCAGGGGCGTGCTTGTCCAGCAGCCGCAGCGCGTTGACGATTGTTGTCTGTTCCGAGCGCTTCTGCCAGACCTTTCCGCCGTCCGGACGCCGGAAGGCCGCCAGCTCCTCCCGGTCCGGCCGGCCGGCCGGATCCGACACCTCCACGCAGCCGAGAAGCATCAGCTCACGCAGCAGTTCTTCCTTCTGGGAATGAACGCCGATGAGCCGGAGCTTTTTCATGGCTACAATGCTCATTTATCCGTTCACGATCCTTTCCACGATCCGGTCTGCCGCCTCTTCCAGACGGTCCTCCGCGTGACTGCGCAGAGACTCCATCCCCTCGCGCGCCGCTTCCCGGATCTTTTCACTTTCCGCAGCGCTCTTTTCCTCTGCGCTCTTCGCGAGAGTCCAGAGCTCTGCCGCAGCTCTTTCCGCGGCTTCCTTCACGGCTGCGGTCCCCTCTCTGTCGGCTTTCGCGGTAATTTCCTTTGCTTTCTGCGCCGCTTCCGCCTTTTTTCGGGCCGCATCCTGTTCCGCCTGCTCTACGGCAAGAATTGCTTCCAGTGCCATTTTTTGAAACACCTCCCGTCAAAGCCTAATTTTCTGACATCGTAAATGTACACTCTTTTTTCATCAAATTCAAGTGATAATGTTGTTAAATTGTCACCCAAAAAGTCTTATGAGCAGCATTTTTTCCGTTTTAACCAAATGAAGACCGCCGTGTTTGGGCAAGTTGTATTTTATGCTTGCAAAATCGAGAAGAAACTATATAATATTATATAATAAACAAATTGTGCCCATCGAGCGGGCACGAAAAAGCCCCATTCTGCACCCATAAAAGGAGACTCTTTCATGGCAGAGCGATACACCCGACATATGAACGACCGGCGGGAAGGCCGCCAGCTCTATACGCTTCCCGCCTACGCCCGCATCCAGCCGTACATCCTCCGCCGCCGGAGCGACGCCGCCTGCTTCCTCTCGGACAGCGTGGAGGTCACGGGCGTGGAGAAATGGCTGCGGGAAAAGCGCGCCGGCGGCTGGGCGAACCTCGGCTTTCTGCATCTGATCATCGCGGCTTACGTCCGCACGGTGTCCATGCGTCCGGGCATCAACCGGTTCGTATCCGGACGGCGCATCTATGCCCGCAACGACATTGAAGTCGTTCTCCCCGTCAAGCGCAGCGCCTCCGTCACCGCGACGGAGACGAGCATCAAGGTCCGCTTCGCGCCGACCGACACGGTGTTCGACGTTTACCGCAAGCTCACCGAGGCCACGGACGAGGTCCGCGCCGACATTTCCCTGAGCGCCCCGGAAAAGCTCGCCAACACGCTCATGCGCTTCCCCCGCGTTCTGCTGCGCATGGCGATGAGTATTTTCCGTCTGATGGACTACTTTGACTGGCTGCCGCGCACCTGGCTGGATGTCAGCCCGTTCCACGGCAGCGTAACGATGCTCGATCTCGGCAGCTTCGGCGTCCCGCCCGCGGATCCGCACCTTGCCGATTTCGGCAACATGCCCTGCGCCGTTTCGTTCGGCGCGCGGCGCAAGGTGAACGAGGCGGACGGCACCGCCTCCGGCGTCGAGCGGCACTATGTCGATCTGCGCATCGCCTGCGACGAGCGCATTGCCGACAGCTATTACTTTGCCAGCGCTCTCAAATGCCTGAAATATTTCCTGCGCAACCCCCACCTTCTGGAGCTGGCTCCGGAGTCCGTGGAGGAGGACGTGAACTGATTTTTTCACGAGCGGAAGCTTTTTCCGCCCGATTTCCCTCCGCTGCCGGATTTTTCCGCGAAAAATGCTGCGGCGGGGGCTTGCAATTTTCCCGTCTTGTGGCATAATATTATGTTAACAGGTCTATCTGTATTTATAAGGTACATACCGGGAGATACTCCATGAAACGAACGATCCTTTCTCTGATCCTCTGCTGCGCGCTGCTCTTCTCTCTCGCCGCCTGCGGCAAGACCGAAGCGCCGCAGCCGACGGCAAGCGCCGGAACGGAGACCGCTCCGAACAGCGAAAACCCCGCCGCGGCGGAGGGCATTTCCTATGCCGATGCCTACGCGCAGTACACCGCGATCTACGGCGCGCTGCTCAACGCCGTGCAGCAGCGGCTCGACACGCACGACGCCAGACTCCAGGCCGCGTATCCGGACAGCTACTACATGAACTCCGATTACCTTCTGCTCGTGTACGTTCCGTTCACGACGGCGTATCCGTCGCTCGGGCGTGAGCTGCGCGCTGACAATCTGGACGCAGCGCAGAGGTCGCTCCGCGAAACGTTCCCTGACGCCGTGCTCACGATGACCGCGCCGGGACGCTACGAGGCGGCATACACCTATGCGGACAAGACCTCCGGCACGGAGGTGCAGCGCGAGGGCAAATGCCAGTGGGACTGTGACGGGCTGACCGGCGCGATCCGCGTCCGCGCGTACATTGACGGCGAGCTGACCGAGTTCACCGAATTTGTCCCCCTCGGCGGCAGCCGGTACCTGCTCTACACCGCGACCGACAAGGCGATCGTCGAGTACATCGAGGGCGAGATCACCGCGCTCTGGCATGCCCACCGCATCAGCGAGCCGGCGCAGGGCCTGTTCCCCGGCGACATGCGGCTTATGAGTCTTGCCGAGCAGGACTTCTTCCCCGGTGAGGGTGCTTCCTTCTCCGGCACGGACTGGATCACCGGCGATGCCGACGCGCAGTATGTCATCACGCTGCAAAACGGCGAAATGGTTTATACCGGCAAAATCTCGCAGGATCTCGTTGATCAGGACGGCAACCGCACCGGCATCGTCTGGCAGGACATCGCGCCGATCACGCTTCTTGCGTGAACGGATCGCCCCGTCCATGCGTCATTATTATAGGTAAACCGATACGAACGATTTTCCAAACTACGCGACCCCCGCGCGGGGTCAACGGAGGGAGAAAACTGATATGAAAAAACGCCTTCTTTCCCTGCTGCTGACCGTATGTCTCGTTGCAGCGCTCTTCACCGGTCTCACCGGCACGGCGAACGCCGCCGACGACAAGGTCGTGGGCTATCTTACGAGCTATACTCTCAAAGCGGGCGACACGATCTACGGTGTGTGTGAAGCGAAAAAGATCGACTTCAACGCCAACCTCGCCATGATCGGCAAGATCAACGGCATCACGAACTACAACTACATGATGCCCGGCAAGGTCCTCTGGCTGCCGACGAAGACGGCCACGACTTCGGAGTCGTATTATTCTCTCCTCTCGCACACGCTCGTCGCCGGGGAGACGCCCGCCGCGCTCTGCCAGAGCTACGGCATTGACTACAACGCCAACTACAAGCTGCTCGCCGCGCTCAACAACAATCTCAACGTGTTCATGGCAGGCCAGCAGTTCATTCTGCCTCTGTACGTAACGCCTGCCGGCGCCGCGACGCCGACTCCGGCCCCGACCTCCGGCACCTCCGCCGCGCCGACCGCCACGCCCAAGCCCGGCACGACGCCCGCCCCGACGGCGAACGTTCCCACCGGCGACACGGTGAGCTATTATCTCGCGCAGCACACGCTGCAGTACGGCGAGACCGTTTCCGGCGTCTGCGCCGCGCTCGGCGTGGACTTTTCCTCGAACGATGCGACGATCCGCAAGATCAACAACATCACCAACTACAACTATATGATGCCCGGAAAGGTCATCCTCATCCCGACGAAAACGGTCCCGGGTTCCGGTTCTTACTACAAGATCATGGCGCACAAGATCGTCTCCGGCGACACGCTCTACGCGCTCTGCGCCTCCTACGGTCTGGATTACTACGCCTATTCCAAGCTGATCTCCCTGCTCAACCCCAACGCGGCCTATTATAACCTGCTCCCCGGCAACATTCTCTATATGCCGCAGTATGTCGCCGCCTCCACAACGGTGAAGCCCGCCGCAACGCCCGCGCCGGCCGCCTCTGCCGGTACGACGGCCGCCCCGGCTGCGACGCCTGCTCCGAGCGCGTCTGCCGGCACAACGGCTTCCGCCGCGCCGAGCGCCACAGCCGCCGCTTCCGCCAAGCCCACTACGACGCCCAACATCCCCGCCGAGGATACGCTCAGCTATCTCATCATCCCGCACAAGATTCAGGCCGGCGACACCGTCATGAGTATCTGCGATAAATACAAAGTGGACTTCGCTGCGAACGACGCCGCGATCCAGCGCCTGAACCCGAGCGTGAGCTACAGCTACCTGCTCCCCGGCAACATTATCCTCATCCCCTCGACCACGTACCCCTCCTCCGGTCCGTACTACAAGATCATGGCGCACAAGCTCGTCGCAGGCGACACGGTCTACGGTCTCTGCCTCACCTACGGCCTGAGCTATGAGAACAACATCACCTTCCTGCAGCGGCTGAACAACCGCGACAATCTCGCCACGTACTACGTCGGCCAGACGATCTACATGCCGCTCTACGTTGCCAGCTGAGTCTCCAATATCCGACAAGCAAATGCCAAATCGCTGCGTCGGTGCATCAAGCAAATACCAAAAACCGCTGCGTCGGCGCATCTCTTCGGAATGCGTCGGCGCGGTTTTTTCTTCCGGTCTGGAAGGAATGCATAAAGGACCCCGAGCGAAACTAGCAGATTATTACAAAGAAAGCGAGGTAGGGCAGAGTAACCTTCACCCGAGGGGAAGGTTTTTTATTCATGCAATCTTGACAAAAGATTTTCTTTCTGGCTTACTGGTTATAGTGAAGCTGACCATTCTAGATAAACAGCTGAGAAACCCAAAAGGAGAACGGCGTAGGAAGGAAATCTGCACGGCCATTTCCTGCCGGATGGCGGAAGCGGCTCGTCAGCAGACAGTGCTCCGCAGCATATGACGATATCCTCCGGAGACCGGATCATTACAAGGTTCCAATCCCCCGCAGCAGCGCACCCCCTTTCTTTCCCGATATTCGGGCGCACAACAAAGCACATCTCCGCATCCTGCTGCAAAGCGAGTCCGTTATTCAAGGCGGCCGGCGGCTCGGAAAACGGGCAACCGGCACAGACCACGCGCAACTTCAGGAGAACCATGTGTTTCAAGCAACGCAAAAAAGAAGGAGGCATTCTAACATGGGTAAAGGCAAATACACTCTGAGAAGTATCATCGTCCGCTGCGTTGTCATTATGGTCGGCGTCTTCATCACTGCCTACGGCGCCGAAGCGTTTGTTCTGGCCAATCTGGGTTCTGACCCGGTCACAGCGTTTGTACAGGGACTCAGCAAGGTGCTTCCCTTCGTGCATGGCGACTTTGGCATGGCCATGAACGTATTCAACGTCCTCTGCTTCGTCGTCATCCTGATCGTGTACCGGAAGGGCATCGGTGTCGCCACGGTCCTGTACACCTTCACGCTGGGCACCTTCTGCTCCATGATGGAGCCCTGGATCATCGCTCTCATCGGCCCCACTCCCTCTATGGTCACCCGCGTCATTCTGGTCATCACCGGCACGCTGGCTCTGGGCGTCGGCCTTGGCAGCTATCAGGCCGCCGGCTACGGCGCAGGCCCCTCTGACGGCTTCAACCAGTTCATGGCCAAGACCCTGAAGATGAAGCTGAAGTGGTGGCGTATGATCTTCGACGCCATCATGGTGGTGGGCGCTCTGATCATGGGCGGCGTCATCCATGTGGCCACGCTGGTGGGTATGTTCTGCGTCGGCCCCGTTTTGGGTCCCGTGCTGAACAAGCTCTCGCCTCTGGTCAATAAGTGGGCAGGCAACGAAGACCTGGCCTACGAAGAAATCTGATATTCCCTGTCGGATCCAACCACAGCCCGGAGCGGCTGTCCGCTCCGGAGAAAAAATTTGCCCCTGCAAAAAAATCGAAAAGTTTTAGAAAGGCGGTAATTTACTATGGCTGAAACCATGAAGGGTTATGTGTTTAAAGACGTTAACGATCTTCGTCTGGAGGATCGTCCCATTCCTACCGTTCAGGATCCCCGGGACGCCATCGTAAGGGTTGCTCTGTCCTCCATCTGCGCCAGTGACTTCCATATCAAGGTGGGCGCTGTGCCCTCCGCCAACAAGGACATCATTCTGGGTCATGAGTTTGCCGGTGAAGTGGTTGCCGTGGGCGATGCCTGCAAGAAAATCAAGGTGGGCGACCGCGTCGTCGCCAACGTGGAGACCTTCTGCGGCGAGTGCTTCTTCTGTGAACGCGGCTATGTTAACAACTGCGTAGAGGGCGGTTGGTATCTGGGCCACAAGATCGACGGCTGCCAGACGGAGTATGTCCGCGTTCCCATCGCCGATAACGGTCTGGAGCTGATCCCCGACAATCTGACTTACAAAGATGTTCTTGCCGTCAGCTGCGTGCTGCCCTCCGGCTATTTTGGCGCGGAGCTTGCTGAGATCAAGGAAGGGGACACCGTGGTGGTTCTCGGCTGCGGCCCCTGCGGCTATACTTCCATGATGAGCGCCCGGCTGTTCAAGCCCGCCCGCATCATCGCGGTGGACCGCCATGACGAGCGCGGCCAGTTCGCGCTGGATCACGGCTGGGCCGATGTGTTCATCAACTCCAAAAAGGAGGACGTAGAGGCCCGCGTCAAGGAGCTGACCGAAGGCCGCGGCGCCGACGCCGTTATCGAGGCCGCCGGTAAGGACGGCACCTTCCAGCTGGCTTGGAAGATCGCCCGTCCCAACGCGGTCATCTCCCTCCTCGCCATGTACGAGGAAGATCAGGTTCTGCCCCTGCCCAGCATGTATGGCAAGAACCTCACCTGGAAATCCGGCGGCGTAGACGCCTGCAAGGATGCTTATCTGGTGCAGCTGATCTCCGAAGGAAAGCTGGATCCCACGCCGTTGTTCAATAAGGAATACACCCTCAATGAAATCGCCCAGGTCTATGAGGACTTTGCGGTCAAACGCGATGGTTTGATCAAGCCGGTCATCAAGCCCTACGAGTACTGATCTTCTTTTCTCTCCCCTTTCCCAGTTCTCCAAACACCCCCGCGGGAGCTCGCTGCAAAGCGAGCTTCCGCGGGGGGGTCTTTTACGCGCTTCTCCGGTTTTTTGATTCTGTATCCGCCGTTATCGCGCACGACCTTTGCGTCCGCACCGCTGCCTGCTTTTCTCCGCCGCCTGTCGGCCGATTTCGACCGTCTGTCGCAAAATAGTGGACGTTTTTTCTCCGCTCCTTTATTATATGGCCATGGAAGGAAGGGGATCGGATGAAGATCGAAATCCAAATCGACGAGAGCTGTGACGAGCCGAAGATCGTCGTTATGACACGCAGGGTGACCGAGGAAATCAGCGAAATCCTGAAAAAGCTTTCGGAAGATCCGTCCGAAATGCTGGCAGGCTTCCGGGACGAGCGGGCAAGCATACTTGAGCCCAACCAGATTTATCGGGTGTTTGCCTCGGGCGGCAAGGTTTATGCTGAAGCGGATGGCGGGCCCTATCTTCTCCGGATGCGGCTGTATGAAGCGGAGCAGCGCCTTGCAGGCCGTTCCTTCGTGCGAATATCAAACGGCGAGATCGTCAATCTGAAAAAGGTTCGGGGGTTTGATCTGAGCTTTGCGGGAACCATCTGTGTTTCTCTCGCAAACGGAACGGTTTCTTATGTTTCCAGGCGGTACGTTTCAAAAATCAAACAACTATTGGGATTGTGAGGCGGTAAAAGTGAAAAAGAAAACTATACGGCGCGGGCTGTTCGGATTACCCATAGGAATTGCCATTGGATTTGTAATAACTCTGATTATTTCTGCCTGCGTTGGGGACGGATCTTTTTATCCTGTCGCGCCGGAGCTCATCGGCGCAATGGGAAACGAACTGAATGCGGTCATTTTGCAGACCGTACTGTGCGCAATTATGGGTGCGGGCTTTGCGGCGGCGTCGGTTATCTGGGAGCTTGATTCCTGGAGCCTTGCAAAGCAGAGCGGCATATACTTTCTGATCATCAGCATCATCACGCTGCCGGTCGCCTACTTTGCGAACTGGATGAAACACTCGCTTGCCGGTGTCCTCTCCTATGTGGGGATCTTCACGGCGATCTTTGTTGTTGTCTGGATCTCCCAGTACCTTCTCTGGAAGCGGAATATAAAGAAGATGAACGCCTTCGTCAGCGAGGAGGCCAAGCATCGCCGGAAATGAGCGCCTCCGCAAAAAGCTGTGGGAAGCCATCCCTTCACGGATGAGCCTCCCACAGCTTTCTATTGGAATCGATATTAAGCAAAGGTCATTCGCCGTTGCCGCGCACGGCCTTGAGCGCCTGCGCGAGCTGATCCGGGCAGGACGTCGGCTTCATGCCGCAGCGGATGCCCTCGAGCCGGTCGATGACTTCGTTCACATCCATGCCCTCGCAGAGCTTCGCAACGCCCTGCGTGTTGCCGCTGCAGCCGTTGATGAACTGCACGTTGTGCACCTTTCCGTCTTCCACCTCGAAGAGGATCTTGCGGGAGCAGGTGCCCCGCGTCGTATATTCGTGTGTCATGTCCTTATCTCCTTATCGAAAAACTAATATGCCTCGCAGAGTTTGTGCCCGCAGGCACAAATGAGTTCCCAATCATTTTCTCCGGCGGCGTGTACGTCGGAGAAAATTCCTCTCGGCTCGCAAACGTGCGAGCGTAAGCGAGTGCGCTGCGGCGAGCCGCAGCCTTTTCAAACGGACCCCTCAACGAAGTGGGGTTCGTTTGAGAGCGAAGCTCAAAGCAAGGTGCTGCCGTTGTAGCTGACGATGTTGACATCGGAAACGCCTTCGTTATCGAGCAGCGCTTCGAGCGAATCCATCTGCTTCTGGCTGAGCTTTGCCTCCACGACGAGCTCGGTCTCGGCGAGATTCATCGTGCGGCTCTTGAGCTTATATTTGCCGAGCGTGCCGAGCTTGGAGCGCACCGCGCTCTCCCCCTCCGGCGTATAGCGCATAACGACAAGATACGAGTTGGTGTGCAGCTTCCCGGAGAGCAGATTGAGCGCCAGGAACAGCGCGCCGAGCAGCAGCGCCGCGAGAATGGCAACCGTGATGTACCCCGCGCCGGTGATGATGCCGATAACGATGCTCCAGAACATGAACACCGTGTCCATCGGGTCCTTGATCGCCGTGCGGAAGCGGACGATGGAGAGCGCGCCGACCATGCCGAGCGAGAGCACGACGTTGGAGCGCACCGTCAAAATGGCGAGCGCCGTGACCATCGAGAGCATCACGAGCGAGAGCGCAAAGCTCTTGCTGAAGCTGACGCCGCCGTAGGTCACGCGGTAGATCACCAGCACGAACAGACCCAGCGCAAAGCTCAGCAGGAGCGTTGTGAGCAGCGTGCCGACGGAGATCGCGGTGAATTCCTCAACGAATTTGTTTTTGATGAGATCGGAAATGCTCATTGGTTTTTACCCCTCTTTATTCCAGAATGTCTAAGCATTTGGTGTACTTGGAAACGGCGCAGCGCTGCTTTGTCACGCCCTCGAGCAGCGCGCGGACCGGTGCGGGGAGGAACGCGTCGTACTTGACCTCCAGCACCGCCTCGCCCTCATCGAGCGCCGGCACAGTGAGTGCGCGGTCGTCGAAAAGGTTGGTTTTGAACGGCGCGGTGCGAAGCTCCGTGTCGATCGTGACGCGGACGTTGCCCGTCGGATAGACGAACGGATACCGGACATAATCGACCAGCACTGCGGGCTTCCAGCCGTTCTGCCGCAGCCGGGCAAGCTCTCGTGCGAGCTCTTCGGTATCGCGCAGCGCCTCGCCGCCGGTGAGGAACGCCTCCGCAAGTTCGCGGGAGATGCGCACCGATTCCTTGCCGGAGAAGTCGCCGTCCTTGCTCTTCTTTTCGAGCGTGATGCGCGAATCGTCCATGTTGTAAAACCGGATGCGGTACTTGGTGCGTTCTTTTACGCCCGCGATCTTCTCGTGATAGGCGCGGTAGTCGGTATCGTCAAAATAGAGACTGCGGATAAAGTAGCTGCCGTCGGCTCGGACGTGCGGGTCGGGCCGGAGCAGGGCGCGCAGCCGGTATTTCAAAAGCTCCGCCTCCCGCAGGGAGATGATGTATTTGATCTCGTGGCGTTTGATCTCTGCCATGGCTCTCCCCCCTTACCCGTTGGCCTTCCCCGGCGAGGGGGAAGCGCATTCGCGCCAGTCGGAGCCGATGCGCGCGAGTGAGGCGTCCGGCTCGGTCTGCGTGAGCTCCACGCGGTCGGCGGTGCTGCCGATCGGCGTTGTCAAAATCACGCTCTCGCCCGCGGAGAGGGCAAAGTCCGTGTGCAGCTCGCCCTGCGTCCGGTTTTTGCCGGAGGCGAAAATGATGTAATACTCGCCCGGCGCGAGCGTAATGTCCGGGATCCGCCAGCGTGCCGGCTCCTCCGGATCGTCGGAGAGATACCAGCCGTCGAGCGATACGCTCTCCGTTCCGGAGTTATAAAGTTCGATCCAGTCCGGCGAATCGCCGTCGGCGTCCCGCAGACCGGCTTCGCTGCGGAGGCAGACCTCGGTGATCTGCACCGCAACGTCCCCGAAGCCGCGCGAGGCGGCAAAGGCGGCGTAGCCATCTTCGGTGTTCGCAAAGCCCGGCGTCGGCCGGTTCGTGACGCACCACTCGCCCGAAACGCGGGCATACGACGTGTCGTCCGCGAGGAACGGCGTCTGGATGCGGTCAAGCGCATTGCCGTCGGCGTCGGTCAGAATGACGCTCTCTCCGGCTTTGGCAAGGCGGATGGCGGCGTAGTCCGCGCCCTCCGTCCCGTCGCCGGAGCACCAGACGACCGTGAACGCGCCCGGCGCGAGCAGCGTTCCCTCCGGGAACGTGTAGCGCGCCTCGCCCGCCTTGTCGGTGAGGTGCATGCCGGAGAGATTGGCGGTCTCGGAGCCGGTATTTTCGATCTCGACCCAGTCGCAGAGCGCGCCGTTCGGCGCGGTGAAGAGCGTTTCCGCGGCCATGATCTCGCTCAGCCGCAGCGCGCCCGTGCCCTGTCCGGAGGCGGCCAGATACGCGGTGTATCCTTCGTCGGTGTTCGCATAGCCCGGCGTCGGCGCGGCGGAGACGGTAAAGCTGCCGTCGGTCTCCCGCACAATGGACGTGTTCTTCCGGCAGCGGAGCGTTTCGATCTCGTCGAGCACCGTGTTGGCACTGTTCATCAGCAGAAGCGTTTCCCCGCCGAGCCGCCGCAGTGAAAACGGCGCGTACAGCCCGCCGGATGTCTCCGGGTCGCAGTAGACGACGATGTACCCGTCCGCGGGGATCACCGTCCCGACCGGGAAGGCGTATTTGGCCTGCGTCACATCGTCCGAAAGGCGGTAGCCGGAAACGTTGAAGGGCTTATCGGACGTATTATGTATCTCGATCCAGTCGCAGATGCGCCCGTCAGCGTTCGGATACGCCGTGTTCGCGCTCATATATTCACTGATGCGCAGCGGGTGCTCCCCGCTCTGCACGCGGTCGCTGCCCGCGCCGCGCGAGAGCAGCAGCGCCGCGGCCAGCACCAGCGCGAACACCGCGAGCGAGGCGATGAGGATCGCGATCTTTGTTTTCTTTTTCACCGGAACCATAGCCGTGCTCCATTCAAAGAAAGAACTGTCATTCAAGTTGGATTTTACCCTATTTCTCCGCCGTTTTCAACCCCTCGGCGTTTATACGATCTGGAAGAGATAGAATTTCAGATAATCCGTCTCCGGCACGCCCCAGAGGATCGGGTGGTCGGGACTCTGCTGCCGCGCCTCGATCTGGCGGAGCTGTACGCTCGCGTCGCGCGCCGCGTCCGCAAGCATGGCGCGGAAAAGCGTGTCGGTCATAAAGTGCGAGCACGAGCACGTTGCCAGATACCCGCCCCGCGGCAATATCTGCATGGCGCGGCGGTTGATCTCCCGGTAGCCGCGCCGCGCGTTTTCAACCGTCGCGCCGCTTTTCGTAAAGGCGGGCGGGTCGAGGATGATGTAATCCCAGGGCTTTTCGCCGCTCTTTCCGAGCTCCGTGAGAAGCTCGAACACGTCCGCCTGCCGGAACTCCATGCGCCCTTCGAGCCCGTTTCTCTCGGCGTTGCGCCGCGCCTGTTCGAGTGCGGACGCGGACACGTCCACCGCCGTGACGCTCTCCGCGCCGCCGGCCGCGCAGTGGAGCGCGAATGCGCCGGTGTGCGTGAAGCAGTCGAGCACGCGCCGCCCATGGGCCAGCCGTCCCGCCGCCGCGCGGTTATATTTCTGGTCGAGGAAATAGCCGGTCTTCTGGCCGTTTATGTAGTCCACGTCGAAATAGATGCCGTTTTCGCAGATCTCCGCGTGGCCGGAGGGGTTTGTCTCCAGGCCGGGCGCGGCATACGGCCCCTTGCCGCAGGTCATGCCCTCCTTTTCGCGGATGAGCGATTCGTTGCGCTCATAGATGCACGATACGTTCACGCCGAGCGCCGCAAGCTCCTCGCGCAGCAGCGCATAGAGCATCGCGCGCCGCCGCTCGATGCCGAGCGAGAGCGCCTCGCTCACGAGCACATCGCCGTAGCGGTCCACCGTCCAGCCGGGGAAGCCGTCCGCCTCGCCGAAGATAAGGCGGCAGGCGGCAAAGTCCTCGCCCATGACCTGCTGCCGGTAGGCGAGCGCATACCGGACGCGGCGGCGGAAAAACGCCTCGTCCATTTTGTCGTTCGTGTTGCGCGAGAGAATGCGCACGCGGATGAGCGAGCGGCCGTTATAAAACCCCGCGCCCTGCCAGCGGCCCTTTTCGGTATATACGTCCACGATCTCCCCGTCCGGGCAGGGGCTTTCTTTCGTGAGCACCTCCCCGGCGAACACCCAGGGATGCCCGCCGCGCAGAGCGCGCGCGGCCTTTTCCGTGACGGTAACGCTTGCAAACGGTCTTTCCATCGTCTGTCCTCCTGTGTGGTAACGGGTCATTATACAATATAATTTCTCGTTTGGCGAGAGAAAGTTGCGGCGTATGAAAGAATAAGCCGCTGGACATCGATCCGATATCCAACGGCTTATCCTTTGTAAAAAAGAGGAGAAAGAGAAGAAGAAAAAGAGAAACATGAAACAGGCGGTTTCTTGCGAAGTTTCCACCAGAGCATTTGTAATTGAACACAATCCCCATTATGTTCTAATAACAAACACAATTTTATTGGTTCGCCCTTTTCGGTTCATATACTACCACGTTTCGTCAAATAACGCAACCATTTCTTTATTAATGTTTTGTGAACTTTCCCGCCGTGCGCCGGAGCTTGACAGCGTTTTTTCCGCGCTTTATTATTATAGTGTATCTTCTCCCCGAAAGGCAGGGCAAAGCATGACGAACATTCTCGTCGTTGAAGACAACGCCGGGCTGCGGCGGCTGATCGGCATCCATCTCCGCCGCGCCGGATATGAGGTATCGGAGGCCGCCGACGGGCAGGCGGCGCTCGATCTTTTGGAGCACAGCCGCGTGCATCTCATCATCACCGACGTGATGATGCCCCGGCTCGACGGCTACGGGCTCATCCGCGAGCTGCGCGAAGCGGGCGACACGACGCCGGTGCTGATGGTAACGGTAAAGAACTCCTTTGACGATATGCGCACCGGCTTTCACGCCGGGGCGGACGACTATCTCACAAAGCCCGTGAATTTTGAGGAGCTGCTGCTGCGCGTGGGGGCGCTGCTGCGCCGCTGCGGCATCCAGCACTCCGGCGAGATCGCCGTGGGCGGGTGCACGCTGCACGCCGACACGCTGCTCGTCACCGGCGAGGGGTTCTCCTATGAGCTGCGCCCGCGGGAGTTTGCGCTGCTGCAAACGCTGCTCGCCGCGCCCACGAAGATCTTCACGCGCCAGATGCTCATGGACGAGCTCTGGGGGTACGACAGCGAGTCTGACCCGCGCACCGTGGATACGCACATCCGCCGTCTGCGCGAAAAGCTCGCCGGCGTTCCGGATTTTGAGATCCAGACCGTCCGCGGTCTCGGCTACCGGGCGGTGATCCGATGAGGCGCGTCCGCTCGCGGCTGACGATCCTGCTGCTGATCCTCGTGATCGTCACGTCGCTTTTCTCTCTCACCTTCGGCGCGCTCGTGCGAAACGGTATCATCTTCCAGCAGCGCGACAACATACGCTATCTTGTTTTCGGCTACGCCGCCAAGGACATACTGCTTCTGCTCGTCGCCGTGGCGGCCGTCGCGGTGCTCATCACGGTCACGTCCCGCTCAACGACGAATCCCATCCGCGAGCTCTCCCGCGCCGCGCGCGAGATCGCCGGGGGCAATTACGACGTCACCGTGCCGGAGCGCGACCGCGTGGAGGAATTCGGCGAGCTTGAGCGCAACTTCAATCTTATGACGGCGGAGCTCCGCTCCAACGAATATCTGCGCAAGGACTTCATTTCGAGCGTATCCCACCAGCTCAAAACGCCGCTCTCCATTCTCAACGGCTATGCCCAGCTTCTCGCCGAAGGCGGGCTTTCCGAGACCGAGGAGCACGAGTACAGCCAGTACATCGCGCAGGAGTCCGACCGGCTCGTCGGGCTCATCGATGACATGCTGCGCCTCTCGCGCATCGATCACCGGGAGATCCATCGAAAGGCGGAGATCTTCCCGCTCGGCGAGCAGCTCCGGCGCGCCGTACTGCAGCTCGAGCCGCGCTGGACGGAGACCGGGCTCTCCGTCTCCGCCGACATCCCGGATCTCGACTACGTCGGCGACAGCGAGCTTCTCTATCAGGTATGGGTGAATCTGCTGGAAAACGCCGTGAAGTTCACGCCCCCCGGCGGGCGCATCGGCATCTGTCTTGCCGCCGCAGCGGACACCGTCACCGTGACGGTGTGGGACACCGGCTGCGGCATGGACGCGGAAACGCTCCCGCGCATTTTTGAGCAGTTCTATCAGGGCGAGACCGACCGCCGCGCCGACGGCTGCGGACTGGGTCTCACGCTCTGCAAGCGCATCGTGGAGCAGCACGGCGGAACGATCTCCGCGGAGAGCCGTCCCGGAGAGGGCAGCCGCTTCAGCGTCGCGTTGCCGGCAAAGGCCGCAAAATTCATGTAAAGAATCCATAGCAGGGGAATGTTTAACGTTAAGTTCACATTCCCCTGCTATGTTAATATCCAGATTTTTATATGTTAGCGAGGCAACACCGTGAAAGCTATCAATCCCGGACACTTTCTTCTGACCTGCCGGCTGGACAACTGGGTGCATCTGCTGGAAGAGAACCACTTCCATATCGCCTGCGACCGGCTGCCGCAGGCGCTGTACATTTCCGCAACGGCGCTCGCGCTCGCGCCCGCGGCGGCGGCGGAATCGCTCATTTACCGCAAGCGCATCCGTGAAACGAAGATCGAAAAGGACCCGATCTTCATTCTCGGCCACTGGCGCAGCGGCACAACGTATCTGCAGAACGTCCTCTCGCGCGACGAGCAGTTCGGCTGGTTCGATCCCGTGAACACGATCGGCCTGCCCTACTCGCTGCTGCTCGGCCGGCTCATCCAGCCGCCGATCGAAAAGGGCATCCGGAACGGCCGCCCGCAGGATAACGTGCAGTACTCGCTCGATCTCCCGATGGAGGAGACGTTCGGCGTGCTGACGATCTCGCCGTATTCGATCATCCACATGATCGCGTTCCCCGAAAATTATAAAAAGTACATCGAAGGCGCGTTCGTGAGCGACCTTCCCGTGGAGGAACTGCGCAAATGGGAGCGCAGCTACGATTACGCCGTCCGCAAGCTCACCTACATCAAAAAGGGCAAGCAGCTCATTCTCAAAAGCCCGGACAACACCGCGCGCATCCGCGAGCTGTGGGGCATGTATCCGGACGCGCGGTTCATCAACATCCACCGCGACCCCTACAAGACCGTCCGCTCCACGATCCACATGTTCCGCACCGAGATGGACTCGCTCCGGCTGACCGAAGAGCCGGATAACATCGACGAGCTCATCGAGAACACGGTCATCGATATTTTCGAGCGCATGTACCGCGAGCTTTTCGAGCTTGAGGGCTTTTTCCCGAAGAACCGGTACGTGGACATCGCTTACACCGATTTCTGCCGCGCCCCGGTCGATACGCTGCGGGATATTTACCGGCGTCTGGAGCTCTCCGGCTTTGAGGCGGCCGCGCCGCGCTTTCAGGCGTATGTCGATTCGCAGCGCGGATACCAGAAGAATAAATTTGACATTTCGCCCCGGCTCGTGCGCAAGATCAACGCGAAGCTGGGCTTCTACATGGAACACTACGGCTACGAAATGCGGGAGGTTGAAGAAGAATGAGAGATCATCTCGATAAACTGGAAAGCAAAAGCGTGCACATCCTGCGCGAGGCTTACGCCGCGTTCGGCAATCTCTGCATGCTCTGGAGCATCGGCAAGGACTCCACGGTCCTTCTCTGGCTCGCGCGCAAGGCGTTTTACGGCCACGTCCCCTTCCCGCTCGTCCACATCGACACACATTATAAAATTCCCGAAATGATCGAGTACCGCGACAAGCTCGCCATGGAGTACGGTCTTTACATGGTCTACGGTGAGAACCGCGAAGCGCTTGAAAACCACGAAACGTTCCCGGACGGGAAGTGCTCTCGCGTCGAGTGCTGCCGCCGGCTCAAAACCGAGGCGCTCACCCACACGCTTGACGGCACCTGGCCGCGCTACCGGCTCAATCTTCAGACCGGGAAATACGAGCGCGACACGAACACCGACGCCTACACCGGCGTCATCGTCGGCGCGCGCGCCGATGAAGAGGGCTCGCGCAGCAAGGAGCGCTATTTCTCCCCGCGCGACAAGCACAACGACTGGGATCTGGACGATCAGCCGCCCGAGTTCTGGAACCAGTTCAAAACCGACTTTGCCCCCGGCACGCATGTGCGCATCCATCCCCTGCTCGACTGGACGGAGCTGAATGTCTGGGAATACATTGAGCGCGAACACATCCCCACCGTGTCGCTCTACTATAACCAGGGCGACGGCACGCGCTACCGTTCGCTCGGCTGCGCGCCGTGCACAAAGCCGATCCGGTCCGAGAGCCGGAACGTTCACGAGATCATTGAGGAGCTGCGCACCGGCGCTCTTTCCAACATTGCCGAGCGCAGCGGCCGCGCCCAGGACGCCGAGGACGGCGGCGGGCTCGAAACGCTTCGCCGGGGAGGGTACATGTAATGGAAGAAACAAGAAACGTCTGGGAAAACGAGGAGCTTTTGAATATCGTCACCGTCGGCCACGTCGATCACGGCAAATCCACCGTGATCGGCCGTCTCCTCGCCGACGCCGGAGCGCTGCCGAAGGGCAAGCTCGAATCCATACGGGAAAACTGCCGCCGCAACTCGAAGCCGTTCGAGTACGCCTTCCTGCTCGACGCGCTGCACAATGAGCAGGATCAGGGCATCACGATCGACACGGCGCGCTGCTTCTTCAAGTCTGACAAGCGCCGGTACATCATCATCGACGCGCCCGGCCACATTGAATTTCTCAAAAACATGGTCACCGGCGCATCCCGCGCCGAGGCCGCGCTCATGGTGATCGACGCCGCGCGCGGCGTGGAGGAAAACACCCGCCGTCACGGGTACTTTCTCTCCATGCTCGGCATCCGTCAGGTGGCGGTGCTCGTGAACAAAATGGATCTCGTCGGCTATTCCGAGGAGGTCTATCGCTCCATCGTCACGGAGTTCACCGAATTTCTCGCCAAAATCAACATCTCGCCCGCGGCGTTCATCCCCGTGAGCGGCATGGAGGGCGACAACATCGCCATCCGCAGCGAGCGCACGCCGTGGTACTTCGGCCCCACGGTGCTCGAGCAGATGGACGCCTTCGTCCCCGTGCCGAGCCCGGAAAACCGCCCGCTGCGCATGCCGGTGCAGGGCGTTTACAAATTCACCGAGGGCGGCGACGAGCGCCGCATCGTGGCCGGAACGCTCGAGGCCGGAAGTCTCCGCGCAGGCGATAAGATCGTATTCTACCCCTCCGGGAAGAAAACGACGGTCGCCTCGCTCGAGGTATTTTCCGCGCCCACGCCGGAGAAATTCATCGCCGGGGACGCCGCCGGCTTTACGATGACCGAGCAGATCTTCGTCCGCCGCGGCGAGATCGCGTGCTTGGAGAGCGAAGAAGCCCCCTTCGTCGGCGTGCGGCTGCGCGCGAACGTGTTCTGGCTCGGCAAGGAGCCGCTGCGCCCAGGCAAGCGCTATTTCTTCAAGTGCGGCACTGCCAAGGTGGAAGCGCGGCTCGAGAGCATCCTCCGCGTCGTAGACGCCTCGGAGCTGGACAGTCTGGAGCGCAGCGAGGTGCAGAAAAACGAAGTCGCCGAGGTGATCCTCCGGCTCGACCGTCCGACGGCGTTCGACACCGCCGACTCCGGCTGCGACGGCACGCGCCGGTTCGTCATCGTGGACGATTACGAGATCGCGGGCGGCGGCATCGTCACTGAGGCGCTGCTCTCCGAGGATTACGATAAGCGCAACATCCGCTGGTCGGCCGAGGCCATGACCGGCGCCGAGCGCGAGCAGCTCACCGGGCGGCGCGGGCTCGTCGTATGGATGACCGGGCTTTCCGGCTCCGGCAAAACGACGATCGCGCAGGAGGTCGAGCGGCGGCTCTGCGAAAAGGGCGTTGCCGCCTACATGCTCGACGGCGACAAGCTGCGCCGCGGTCTCTGCGGCGATCTCGGCTTCTCGGACGACGACCGGATCGAAAACATCCGCCGCGCCGCCGAGGTCGCGGGGCTCTTCCGCGACGCGGGGCTCGTGACGCTCTGCACGTTCATCTCCCCGTTCGCCGCCGGGCGCGCCGAGGCGCGCCGCATCGCCGACGGGCGCTTTCTCGAAGTCTGGGTGCGGGCCGGTCTGGAGACCTGCAAGGCGCGCGACCCGAAAAAGCTCTATCAGAAAGCTCTCGAGGGAAAGATCCGTTCGTTCACGGGCATAGACTCTCCGTATGAGGAGCCGACCGACGCCGAGCTTGTGCTGGATACCGAGGTTCTCAGCGAAGAAGAATGCGTCAACCGGCTCACCGATGCCGTTTTTGACTATCTGGAAGGCGGAGACACACTGTGAACTGGGGTAAATTTCTTCTTTTCATCGTCATCGGCTTCGCCGCGCAGATCATCGACGGCACGCTCGGCATGGCCTACGGCGTGAGCTGCCGGACGTTTCTCAAAACCGTAGCGGGGCTTCCCTCCGCGCTCGCGAGCGCGGTCGTCCATGTGGCGGAGGTCCCGACGACGCTCGCGTCCGGTCTCTCCCATATCAAGCTCAAGAACGTGGATAAGTCGCTCTTTTTCCATCTGGCCATCCCCGGTGTGATCGGCGGCGTGGCGGGCGCGTGGTTCCTCTCGAGCGCCGGCGACGCGCTCGAGCCGTTCATCGACGCCTATCTCATCATCATGGGCGTCGTTATTCTGCGCAAGGCGTTCCTGAAAAGCCAGAAGGAGCGCCACATCGGAAAGGGCATTTACCCGCTCGGTCTCGCCGGAGGCTTTCTTGACGCCACTGGCGGCGGAGGCTGGGGCCCGGTCGTAACGTCTACGATGCTCGCCGTCGGCCACGACGTGAAAAAGACGATCGGCACGGTGAATACCGCCGAATTTCTCGTAACGCTCGCGGAGACAACCACGTTCGTCGTTCTCATCCGCGATTTTACGTCCTACTGGCAGACGATCCTCGGTCTCATCATCGGCGGGGTGTGCGCAGCTCCCCTCGCGGCGTGGATCTGCAAGAAGATCCCCGTCCGTCCGCTGCTCGCCGTCGTCGGCATCCTCATCATCGTGCTCAATCTTTACAGTCTCCTTCACTATCTGGCTGTATTTTAAAAAGGCGGTATCACCATGACACAGATGTCCGCGCAGCAGCGCTTCGCCTCCGTCCGTGCCCGGCTCATGGAGCTGGAGCTTTGGGACGCTGATTCGCTCGTGATGACAGCGCCCGGCGCCGTATGCAGCGCCGCCGGAGAGCCGGTCGAAGCGGCGCTGTTCTCCGCCGTTTCCGCGCCCATGGCGGTTTTGACCGCCGGGCGGTACGCCCGCGGATTTGCGAAAGATCCTCACGCGCTTTGTGCCGAGACCGACGACGCCGCGCAGATGTTCGGCGTGCGCGTGCCGGTAAGAAGCGCGCCGCGGCGCGGCGATACCGCGTGCATCGTTCCGAACCGCGGCTTTGTCGTGACGGCGCGGTTTGAAAATGAGCTCATCGCCGCGTGTATCCTGCTCGAAAAGCTGTGCATGACGGCGCGGCTCTCTCCTCGCATCGGGACGCCGAAGCCGCTCGCCGCGCCGCTCTGCCTTATAGAGCACGCGGTCTATACGAAAAAATACTCCCGTTCGTCGCTCGCCGCGGCGCAGGGGGAAGAAGCCGCGCCGGTGGCACTGGACGTTTCCGATCTCGCGCTGCGCGAGTCGGTCATTGCCTACGGGAAAAAGCTCGTGGAAAACCGCCTCATTCAGGCGACGTGGGGGAACGTTTCGGCGCGTATCGATGCCGATCGCTTTCTCATCACGCCGTCCGGCGTGGACTATGACCGCATCCGTCCGGAGGATATTGTGGAGATCCGCATTGCCGACGGCAGCTTTGCCGCCGGGCAGCGCCCTTCCAGCGAGCGGGAGATGCACCGGCGCATCTATGCCGCGCGCGGCGACGTGCGCGCCGTGATCCACACGCACTCCGCGGCGCTGCAAACGTTCGCCGCGTGCCGGGAGAGTCTGCGCACGCCGGAGATCGTCGCCCCCTGCGCCGCCTACGGCGTGAGCGGCTCGAAGAAGCTCGCGGAGAGCGCGTCCGAGGTGCTGCGCTCTCACGATCTCTGCATCATGGCAAATCACGGCTTTACCGCGGTGGCAGCGGATCTTGAAACGGCGCTCTCTCGCGCCGTCGCCGCCGAAGAGGCCGCAAAGCGGATACTGGAATCGGAATAAAAATCGGCAGCGCTGCATTCTGCGGCGCTGCCGAAAATATAGGAGGGCGGAACATGGGAGAACATTTTGCGCGGGGCCGGTCGGCGGAGATATTCCGCACGGAGGACGGGAAGATCTTAAAGCTATTTTTCCCCGACTATCCGAGGGAGTATGCCGAAAAGGAATACAAAAACACGAAGATTGCCGCATCTCTCGGCTGCACGGGGATGCAGGTCTACGATATGGTCGAGCGCGGCGGACGCTTCGGCTTCGTAATGGACTGCATCGACGGCGTTTCGCAAAACGACATGCCGGGGAAAAAGCCGGCGTATCTTTTTGAGGCCGGCAAAGACCTTGCCCGCTGTCACGTCCGTGTGCAGAAGGCGCACACGCGCGAGCTTGACGACGTGCGCGAGGTATGTCTCGGTATTCTCGGCGAGGACTGTATGGCGTTTCTGACACCGGAGGAAAAATCGCGCGCCGCCGGATATCTCCGCTCTCTCCCGGATGACGACACGGTGCTCCATCTCGACTTTCACACCGGCAATGTCCTCGTGGACAAGTCCGGCGAGTGCAAGATCATCGACTGGATGACCGCCGCGCGCGGCAATCGCGCCGTGGAGGAAGCGCTCATGGAGTTCTTCTTCTCGGAGGCCGAGCTGTTCCCGGAGGCGAGCAAAGCAAAAATTGCCCTCTTTTCCGCCATCCGCGGCTCCATCGGGAAGAGCTTTTTCAAGGAGTACCAGAAGCTCTCGCCGCTTTCCGCGGAAGAGATCGACCGCTACCGTCTCGCGGCGCTCATCCTGCGCCGTCACTGGAACATCGCGTTTGAAGAGCCGTATCTCACAAAAACCATCCGCGCGCTGATCGAAAAATACGGCGCGGAAGAAAAGGAGACGATCGAATGAAAGTCGTATGCATCTGTGACGCCGGTGTGCCGGAAATGCTCATGCAGTACATGAAAAAGCTCCCCGGGTGCGACGTGACGCTCTATACCGAAAAGACGCTCACGGACATCAAGTCCCTCACGACGTGCGAGCGTACCGCCGAGCTTCGCGGCGCGGAGGCGTGCCCTGTGAGCGCGGAAATGCTGGAAGCCGTGCGCGAGGCGGAGATCCTTGTAACGCACGTTGCGCCCGTGAACCGTGCGGTGCTCGACGCCGCGCCGAACGTAAAGATCGTCGGCGTGCTGCGCACCGGCACGGAAAATGTCAATCTCGACCTCTGCCGCGAGCGCGGCATCGCCGTATACAACGCCGAGGGGCGCAACTCCACCGCCGTCGCCGATCTCGTCGTGGCGCTCATGCTCTGCGAAATGCGCAACATTGCCCGCGCCCATGGCGCGCTCGTGCAGGGCAAATGGGTCAAAATGTTCCCGAATATCATGATGAACCGCGATATGTGCCGCTGCACCGTCGGCATCATCGGCGTCGGCAAGATCGGCACAATGGTCGCCGCGCGGCTCAAGGGCTTCGGCTGCCGCATTCTCGGCTGCGACATTTTCCTCTCCCCCGAGGAGATCGAAAAGCGCGGCTGCGAGCCGGTATCAAAGGAAGAGCTGCTGCAGCAGTCTGACTTCATCACCATCCACATGCGCCACGAGGCCGGGCAGAGCGCCCTCATCGGCGCGGACGAGCTTGCCATGATGAAGAAGAACGCCATTCTCGTCAACTGCGCCCGCGCAGGGCTCGTGGACACGGCGGCGCTCGTCGAGGCGCTGCGCGCCCACCGCATCGGCGGCGCGGCGATCGACGTGTTCGACGAAGAGCCGCTCTCGCCGGACTCTCCTCTGCTCACGCTCGACAACGTCACGCTCACGCCGCACATTGCCGGCACGACCGTAGACGCCTTTGCCAATTCCGTGGAGATCATGCTCCGCCAGCTCTCACTCATTCTCGCCGGCAAGGACGCGCCCAACCGCGTCGTCTGACCGCCGCCCATACGCAAAACCGCCGAAGGATTTTTTCTTCGGCGGTTTTGCATATGCGGTTTTCAGCTGTTTATGATCCGCTCCGTGGCGGCGCGGGCACGGGCGACGATGTCCTCCGGCGATTCGCCGACGTGGTAAACGCCGTTCTCATAGAGGATCTTGCCGTTTACCATCGTGAGGAGCACGTTCGAGTTCGAGCCGCTGTAAACAAGGTTTTTCACGGTGTTGTGCTCGGGCTGCATGTTTGCCTGGTGCAGGTCGATCACGACGAGATCGGCGAGCTTGCCGGGGGCGATGCAGTCGGCGTCGATGCGCATGGCGCGCGCGCCCGTGGAGCACGCGGCGCGGAGAATTTCGCGTGCGTCGCACGAGGCGGCGTCCTCCTCCCGGAGCTTCTGCAGCACCGCGGCGAGATACATTTCGCGGAACATGTTGAGCGCGTTGTTGCTCGCCGGGCCGTCCGTGCCGATGGCAAGAGGGATCTTCCGGCGGAGAAATTCGCTCACCGGCGCAATCCCGCTCGCGAGCTTCGCGTTCGAGGCCGGGCACGTCACGGCGTACAGCCCGCGGCGGGCAAAAATGTCCATGTCGGTCTCATCGAGCCACACGCAGTGGAACCCGCCGCCGCCGTGCTCAAAGAGGCCGTTCTCCTCGAAAAGCTGCGTCGGCGTGAGGCCGTGGCGCTCGATGCACTCTTCTACCTCGCGCTTCGTCTCCGAATTGTGGGTGAAAAACGGCATTTTGTACTCGTCCAGGAGCATTTTCATAAACATGAGCAGATCGAGATTGGCCGTATACTCGGCGTGGATGCCGGGGATGTAGGAGATGAGCGGGTGGAGATTGTTGAACTTGATCGTGTCCATCTCGCCGACCGTCCAGTCGTCCCCCGCGGCGAGCGCGCCGCAGAGCACCATGCGGAAGCCGCAGTCAATAGACGCCTGCGCGAAAGCGTCGCGCTTATAGTACATGTCGAACGCGCTCGTGATGCCGCCCTTGAGATATTCGAGAATCGCGAGCTTCGTGAGAGCGTAAATATCGTCCGGCGTGAGCTTGGCCTCCAGCGGGAACACCTTGTCGAAAAGCCAGCTCTGCAGCGGCAGATCGTCGGCGTAGGAGCGCAGGAACGTCATCGCGCTGTGCGCGTGGGCGTTCTTGAAGCCGGGCATCAGGAGGTTGCCCTTGAGGTCGATCTCGCGCTCAAACGGCGGGTGCGCGCCGATGGCAGGCCCGACATAGAGGATCATCGTTTCCTCGACCCAGACCTCCCAGTCGGAGATCTCAAATCCGCCGCTGAGCGAAAGGAGCTTGCCGTTATAAAAGCGGATCATGCCTTCTCCTCCGCATGCATGGCGGCGATGGAATCCCACATGAGCTTTTTGAACTTCGGCGCGGCGGCGTTGGCCGCTTCGATGACCTCGTCGCCGTCAAGCGGGCGGTCGGAGAGACCGGCGGCGAGATTTGCCACGCACGAAACGCCGCACACGCGCATACCGGCGTGGTTGGCCGCGATGACCTCCACGACCGTGGACATGCCCACGGCGTCCGCGCCCATCGCGCGGGAGGCGCGGATATCGGCGGGCGACTCGTAGCTCGGGCCGGTGAACTGGATATACACGCCCTCCTTGAGATCGATGCCGTCCTTCTTCGCCGTTTCGCGCAGAATGGCGCGCAGACCCTTATCGTAGGCGTTCGACATATCCGGGAAGCGGACGCCGAGCTCGTCGATGTTCGCGCCGATGAGCGGGTTGGGGATGAGCGCGCTGATGTGATCTGTGATGCTCATAAGCGTTCCGGCGGTGAGATCGCCGCGGATGCCGCCCGAGGCGTTCGTGACGAAGAGGATCTTCGCGCCCATGGCCTTCATAAGGCGCACGGGCAGCACAACGTCGTGCGGCGTGTAGCCTTCGTAGAGGTGCACGCGTCCCTGCATGATGACGACGGGCGTTTCCTCCACATAGCCGAACACGAACCGTCCGGCGTGGCCGGGCGCGGTGGACACCGGGAAGCCGGGGATCTCGCTGTACGGCACAACGGCGGTCTGCTTCACCATGTCGGCAAAGCCGCCGAGACCGGAGCCGAGTACGACGGCGACCTCCGGGACAAAGTCGGTGTGGCGCCGCACCGCGGCGAGACAGTTCTGGATGCGTTCCATTTCGGGATGCATAAAAGAGCCTCCTTATGTTGTTATTCTCTGTTGTTTATTCTTCGGTGAGATCGGCGAACTGCGCGCCGATATAGCCTGCCAGAGCTTCGGGATCGATCCCGATCTGCGCGCCGAGCCGTCCGGCGCTGCAGAAAAAGGCGTCCGTCAAAAGCGCCGTTTCGTCGATCCATGTGGGAAACGGCTTTTTCATCCCCACCGGGGAGCAGCCGCCGTGGACATAGCCGGTGAGCGGCAGCAGCTTTTTCTGCGGCAGCATGGCGATGCTCTTCACGCCTGCCGCCTTCGCCGCCTTTTTGAGCGAGAGCGTTTCCGGCGCGGGGATGACGAACACGAAGTGTTCGCCGGTATTCGCCTCCGCCACAAGCGTTTTGAAAACGCACTCCGCGCTCTGGCCGAGCGCGGCGGCCACCTCCGTGCCGGAGGCGAGCGAGGCGTCGTAATAACGCGGCGTATACGCAATGCCCGCCTGATCGAGCAGGCGCATCACGTTCGTTTTTTCGTTTGCCTTATCCGATTTTGCCATGAAAGTATTCCTCGATTTGTTCACGGGAAGCAAGAAGGCTCCCCTGGATCATGCCCGACGCGCCGCCGCCCCGTCCGGAGAGCGCGGCGTTGATGCTTCGCGCCGCGGCGCGAAGGTCGACCGTTTCCGACGCCATCACGTACCGGTATCCCCCGTCCTCCGCGCAGAACGCGGCGCAGACGCCCGTGCAGCGCGTCTTTCCTCCCTCGGCAAGGGCGCGCAGCGCGGCGGGCGAAAGGCTCTCTTCAAAAAAGAGCAGATCTCCCTCGCACGGCTCCATTGCGGCGAGCCGCGCCTCGACATACCGCCGCTCCGCGGCGGCACGGGCGTACTTCTCCGCTTCCAGCTCGCCGAGCACGCGCTCGGCGGCGGCGCAAAGGGCTTTCTGCGGCGCGGAAAAGAGACGGGAGATTGCTTCGGTCTCGGCGGCGCAGAGCGCGGCGTCCTCATAGGCCGCGCGCCCGGCGAGCATCGTAAAGCGCACGCCGCCGCGGTGACGCATCCGGTCTTTCAAGCGGATGAGACCGATCTCGCCGGTGAAGCTCACATGCGGCGCGCAGCACGCGCAAAGATCCACGCCCGGCACCTCCACGATGCGCACCGGCATCGCGAGCGCCTTTTTCTGCCGGAACGGCATCGCCGCAAGCTCTTCCTCCGTTGGCCAGAGGATGTTTATCGGAAGGTTTTTCCACACATCCTCGTTTGCAAGACGCTCGAGCCGCAAAAGCTGCTCCGCGTCAATCTCGCGGTCAAAGTCGATCGTCGCGCCGTGCTCGTCCATGTGGAAGCCGATGTTCTCGCAGCCCCAGAGCGTGTGCGCATGGCCGGACACCAGATGCTCGGCCGAGTGGATCTGCATGCGCGCAAAGCGCGTTTCCCCGTCAAGCTCGCCCGTCACTTCCGCGCCGGGGACGAGCGGAGCGTCGCAGAAATGGACGATCTCGCCCTTTTCCTCGCGCGTATCCGTCACACGCACGCCGCCGAGCGCGCCGGTATCGCCGCCCTGTCCGCCGCCCTCAGGGAAGAAGGCGGTGCGGTCGAGCGTTACGGCAAAGAGGCCGCCGCGCTCTTCGCACGTGAGGACGCGCGCGGTGAATTTTCGCATATGCGCGTCGGCGTAAAACAGTTTTTCGGTCATGGGATCAGAACTTAAAGAGATTCAGCCCGGTCACATCGTCCTTGAAGCGGTCCACCGCGCCGTCGATCACGCGGATGACCATCTCGCACGTCGCGCTCACGCGCGCGGCGTTGAGATGCCCGCCGACGACCGCGCCGGACTCGTTCGCGGCGCTCATGTGCAGATGGCTGTAGTATTCGCCGTTCATCGTGTTCACCGTGCCGGTCAGCGACACGATCTCGTGCGCGCCGGTGAACGTGAGCGCGTGGTACTGATGCTCGTCCACGTTGTACACGCCGACGGTGAACTCGTCCGTCGCGCCGAGCGCCTCAACGCTCGCCAAACGGATATTTTCCTTTTCGCACAGCGCGCGAAGCTGCGCCGTGATCTCCTCGCCGCGGTCGAAGCGCGCAACGATCGTATTTCCAAAACGCCGGTAGTCCATAGTTTGTATCTCCTTTGCATGGGATGTATCTGTATTATAGCCGCTCGGCGAGCGTAAATCAAGGTTGTCAAGGCCCGGTCCTTCGCGTATAATATCCGGAGAAACGAAAGGATCGGCCTATGGAAAACTTTTCCCGTCCGCTGGTGGACTGGTACAAAAAAGAGGCGCGCCCTCTCCCCTGGCGGGAGGAGCCGACGCCGTACCGCGTGTGGGTCTCGGAGATCATGCTGCAGCAGACGCGCATCGAGGCCGCGCGCGAATACTTCAACCGCTTCACGCGCGCGTTCCCAACCGTGGAAGCGCTCGCCGCGGCGGAGCTTGACGATGTGCTCAAGCTCTGGGAAGGGCTGGGGTACTACTCCCGCGCGCGGAATCTCCACAAATGCGCCAAAACCGTGTGCGAGACTTACGGCGGCGTATTTCCGCCGGACGCCGCGGCGCTGCGCGCGCTGCCCGGCATCGGGGACTATACCGCCGGGGCGATCGCCTCGATCGCCTACGGACTGCCGGAACCGGCGGTGGACGGAAACGTGCTGCGCGTGCTCGCGCGCATGGAGTGCTTCGGCGAGAGCATCGGCAGCGACAAGGTGAAAAAGCGCTTCCGCGAAGCGCTCCGGGATATCTATCCAACGGGCGAATGCGGCGCTTTTACGAGCGCGCTCATGGAGTTGGGCGAGACGGTGTGCACCGTCGGAACGCCAAGCTGCGCGCGCTGCCCGGTCGCGGCGTACTGCGCGGCGCACCGCTGCGGCGAGGAAGCGCTCTACCCCGTGCTGCCGGAGAAAAAGCCGCGCCGGATTGAAAACCGGCGGGTGCTGCTTTTGCTCTGCGGCGATACGTGCGCCGTGCAGCGGCGTGCGGATACGGGGCTTCTCGCCTCGATGTGGGAGCTGCCGAACGACCTTTTGTCGGACGCGCCGGAAACCGGCGAGCCCTGCGGCGAGGCGGTGCACATTTTCAGCCATGTGGAATGGCATATGCGCGGGTACATCGTCCGCTGCAAGGAGAAGCTTCCGGGCTATGTCTGGGTGACGCGAGCCGAGCGCGAAGCGCTCGCCATGCCCACGGCGTTCCGGTATTACCGAAAAAAACTGGAGGAGATGGGATATTGAATATCTGTGTATTCGGCGCGGCGCGCGATGAGATCGGCGAGGACTTTATGGCTCTCGGCACGGCGCTCGGCCGCGAGCTCGCGGCGCGCGGGCATACGCTCGTGTTCGGCGCAGGCGGCCACGGCATGATGGGCGCCGCGGCGCGCGGGGCCTACGAAATGGGCGGGAAGATCATCGGCGTCGTGCCGTATTTTTTCAACACTCCCGGCATCCTCTTTGAGCACTGCACGGAGCTTATCCGCATGGAAACGATGGCGGAGCGCAAAACGATCATGGAAGAGCGCTCGGACGCTTTCATCGCCCTGCCCGGCGGCATCGGCACGATGGAGGAAATTTTTGAGGTCATCACGCTCTCATCCCTTGGGCGAATGCAGAAAAAGAGCGCGTTTCTCGATGCGGAAAGCTATTGGGAACCCGCGGTCGAGCTGCTGCGCGGCGCGGTGGATAAGGGCTTTGCGGGCAAGGAGCTGAATGAGCACTATGCGCGCTTCACAGATGTGGAAGCGTGCCTGGATTATCTGGAAAAATAATACAGCGGGCGGAGCAGAGCCCCGTCCTCGCAGAAATGTTCAAAGAACGCCCGTAGGGTTGGGGCTCTGCCCCAACCGCATACAGTTCTCCCTCTTTCACGGCGCTGCCGCGGATGGAGGGAGATTTTTTATGCCAGCCTCTGCTGCATATACGCAAGCAGCGTCTGCGCCACGACGGAATTTGTCGTGCGCGCGAACGCCAACCCGATCATCCGGCAGCTCGTCGGCGAGAGCAGCGGCGCGGCGTTCCGCCGCAAGCGGCTGTACGCGGTCATGGTGCGCTTCGTCGTGCCGGTACTGATGCTCATTCTCTTCCTCCAGTCCACCGGCATCATGGCATAAGAAGCTCTGATATATACAAGTATCCCCCATTTGCCAAGCAAATGGGGGATACTAATCTTTATCTGTGAACTGCCGTGCGGCGGGATTTGGCGAAAAGCGTCGTCAGCACCGCGAGCCAGAGGAATGCCAGCGCCGCTGCTGCGGCGGTGATATAGGAAACGGTTCTCACCGTTTTCCCCTCCTGCGCGCTGAACACCGCGCCCGCCTCCACGCTCTCCCCGTTCGTGAGCGTCACGGTGAGCATGCCGTTTTCCCCCACCTGCACGGAGGAAATGCCGACGCCGGGCGCGCCGTCCTCTCCCGTGATCTTGCCAAGATTCGTTTCCGTTCCGTCCGTGAGGGCGACGATCAGCTCCCCGGAGTCGTTCAGCGATACCTCCCGGATGCCGACGCCGTCTTTTCCGTCTTTGCCGTCTTTGCCGTCCGTGCCGTTTCGTCCGGCGGCGCCGGTCGCGCCTGTGGCTCCGGTCGCACCCGCAGCGCCCGTGGCTCCGGTCGTTCCGGCGGCCCGCACACCGGTGTCCGTATTGCCCAGCCACCAGTTGCCGTTGCCGCCGATGGAGGGCGTCAGGCCGGGCGCGCCCTGCGCGCCGTCCGTGCCGTCTTTCCCGTCAACGCCGTCCTTGCCGTCCGTGCCGTCTTTTCCGTTTGCTCCGTCCTTCCCATCGACACCGTCTTTACCGTCAGCGCCGTCTCTGCCGTCCGCAGCGGCGGCTTTTACGCCGGTGTCCGTGTCACCGATCCACCAGTTCCCGTTTTCGCCGATGGTCGGCGTCAGGCCGTCCGTGCCATCCTTGCCGTCCGAAGCGGCGGCCTTTACGCCGGTGTCCGTATCGCCGATCCACCAGTTCCCGTTCTCGCCGATGACGGGCGTCAGACCGTCCGCGCCATTCTTACCGTCGACGCCGTCCCGTCCGTCCGTCCCTTCGGCTTTCACGCCGGTGTCCATAATGCCGATCCACCAGTTGCCGTTCGGACCGACGGAGGGCGTCCGGCCGTCCCGCCCGTCCTTTCCGTCCTCTCCGGTGGCTTTCACACCGAGAGATTTCCACGTAGTCCCGCTGTCGTAGGATACCTCCCACTCGTTCGTAGCAGGATTGACGCGCAGCTTCGAGCGGAATGGGTCGTCCATCTGGACAAGGCTCAGCGGCATTCCGCCCGGATAGGGACACGTCTCAAAGATAGACGGCATATAATCCCTGCTGAGATCTGTTTTCCAGCGGTAGAACTCCGCGCCGATATACAGCCCCATCTGGCCGCCAAAATGCTGATTGGCAGTAAAGCTCCCGCCGTTAAAATAAAGCCCTTTTCCCTCCGCAGAGGTGCTTGACGGCCGGAGATCGTCGGTGATGAACGTTCCGCTTTCCATCGTCAATCTGGTGATGTTCGCTGTTCCGCCAACCAACGTGAGTGAACCGCTGCCGCGAATGGTAATGTTCTGAGCGCTGATCGTATTGTATGAGGCATTCACGCTGAAGCGGTTTTCTCCCGTCAGATCTATAACAAGCGGGATATAGACCGAGAGTAAAGCGGAGCCCATCGGCTGATTTCCCGTTCCCTTAAGATCGGCATTCCGCAAAAAAAGCGTCGTGCCGTCAAAATAGAAATTGTAATCATCCGCTGTTGCTTCGGAAAAGCCGCGGTTATCCGACGGATCGTTTTTATAGTAGGTACCAGCTTCGAGAAACGTGCCGTTGATCTTCGGATCTTTCCAGTTCGCCCGAACACTCGGAACGTTTGCCGCTCCCAGCGGCTGAGCGGTCGTCTCTTCAATAGGCTCCACGACCGGCGCGGGCGTTGTTTCCGCCGGCGCGGGCGTTGCTTCCACGGGTACGGGTGTTTCCGCTTCCGTATCGTCGGCCAGTGCCGGAACACAGAGGCTCGTCAGCGCAGCGCAGACGCAGATCATGGCGGCAAGAATACGATGCTTCATGGTTTTGTTCCTCCCTGTTTCTGTCTCTCGGACGGGTCTCCCTATATCGGGCGGGTCTCCCTGTATTTACTTTGTATTATGCAGGAACAGCGCACGCTTTGCAAGACATTTTGGTCTGCGTGCCAGAACAGGTAAAAAATCGGCTGTTTTTCTTCGAAACAGCCGATTTTCGCGCTTATTCGATTTCCGCCGGAGGCAGCAGGCGCGTCATGCTCCGGAGACTCACGGTGAGCGTATACGCATTGTGCAGCAGCGCCGAGGTCGCCGGGGGCAGGATGCCCGCCACGCCGAGACAGATCAGCATAAAGTTGAAGCCGATGATGTTTCGGTAATTCGTGTGGATCCGGTCCATGAGCGCGCAGCTGAGCCGCCGCAGCGTCAAAAGCGAATAGAGGTCGTTCGCGCCGATGGTGATATCCGCGACCTCGCGGGCGATGGCCGCGCCATCGCGGATGGCGATGCCGGCGTCCGCTTCGGAGAGCGCCGGGGAGTCGTTCACGCCGTCGCCGAGCATGATTACGCGCCGTCCGGCCTCGTGCTCGCGGCGGATGAAGTTGGCCTTGTCCTCGGGCAGGACCTCGGAATAGTACTCGTCCACGCCGACCGCCGCCGCTACGGACTTCGCCGTGCGGTCGCTGTCGCCGGTCATCATAACGAGCTTCGTAAAGCCGAGAGAGCGCAGACCGCGGACAACGTCGGCAGCTTCCGCGCGCAGCGGGTCCTCAATGCAGATGACCGCCGCGAGCACGCCGCCCGCGGCGAGATAGAGATGCGAATACTCCGCCGGGAGCGATTCAAACTTTTCCTCTTCCCCCGCGGGGATGACGCACTTCTCGTCCTCAAACACGAAGTGGTGGCTGCCGATGACGACCTTTTCGCCGTCCACGCTGCTCGCAATGCCGTGCGCGACGATATAGCTCACGCTCGAATGGCGTTCCTCATGGGAGATGCGGCGTTTTTCCGCCTCGGCCACGACGGCCTTGGCCATCGAGTGCGGGTAATGCTCCTCGAGACACGCCGCAAGAGCCAGCATGTCGTTTTCTTCCTTGCCGCCAAACGGCACGACCGCCGCCACGCGCGGCGCGGCATGGGTCAGCGTGCCGGTCTTGTCAAAAACAATGGTATCCGCCTGCGCCACCGCCTCCATGAAGCGGCCGCCTTTGACGGAGATATGATGGATGCCGGCTTCCTTCATGCCGGAGAGCACCGCGATCGGCATGGAGAGCTTGAGCGCGCACGAGAAATCGACCATCAGCACCGCGAGCGCGCGGTTGACGCTGCGCGTCAGCAGCCAGATAAGTCCCGTTGCGCCGAGACTGTACGGCACGAGCTTGTCCGCCAGATGCGAGGCCTGCGCCTCGGTGTCGGACTTGAGCTTTTCGGATTCCTCGATCATGTGGACGATGCGGTCGTAGCGGCCCGAGCCCATGCTCTTATCGACGCGGATCGTGCATTCGCCCTCTTCCACGACCGTCCCGGCATAGACGTAGCTGCCCGCCGTGCGGCGCACGGCCAGCCCCTCGCCGGTGATGGACGCCTGATTCACCATCGCTTCCCCCGCGACGACATGGCCGTCGAGCGGGATCATGCCGCCGGTGCGGACGATGATCCGGTCGCCGGGACGCACGTCGCCGACCGGCACGGCCACGCTGCCGTCCGTCGTTTCGAGCCAGACCTTGTCCACCTGCAGCGCCATCGTCCCGGCAAGGTCGGCAACGGACTTTTTGTGCGTCCATTCGTCGAGCAGCTCGCCGATGCCGAGCAGGAAGATGACCGAGCCCGCCGTTTCAAAGTCTCCGCGCAGGATCGATACGGCAATGGCCGTCGCGTCGAGCACCGGCACTTCGATTTTCCCGTGCAGCAGGCAGCGGATGCCGTCGCGCAGGAAACGGAGTGAGCGGATCACGGTACGGATCTCGCGCAATGGCGCGGGCAGGATGAACTTCAATGTATACCGGCGGACGATGCGGGAAATGAGCTTTCCCTCGTACTCGCGGTTGAGCACGCGGACGCTGTGCTCCGGCGCGAGCGCCGCGGACTTCTCATAGGAAAACGCGGCGAGCGCCGCGACGATGGGCGCGCGCTGACCGGTATAAAGAATCGCAGCGTTGCCGGTGCGGTCATGAACCGTCACATCGGCAACGCCGGGAGTGTTTCGCAGATACGCCTCCAGAATGTCCGCCTGGAGCAGCGACATGCGCGGCTGCTCCAGATGGACACGGATGCGTCCCGCCGTATCGTGCAGGATCGTGCATTTCATGGCGAATTACTCCGCGGCGTCCTCGATGGTCTCGGGCGCGTCCTCCGCGGCATACTTCTCGTTGAGCGCCTTCGCGTCGGCGAGAATGTCGTCCGCGCCCTCGCGGATGTTCGTCGCGGTTGTCATGACGGCTTCCTTGGCGCGCAGCGCTGCGGCGGTCGTGAAAGCGTAGACCTTCTTCGCATCGCGGCTGGTGAGGATCTTGATGCCTGCCGTGCCGAACAGCACGCCGCCCGCGAAAAGACCAACTTTACCCCAATTCATGAAAGTATCCTCCTTATCTTTTTGGGATTTCGCCCGCATTTTATCTTTATGTTCCGGCATTGTCAATAGATTTTCTGTTAATATTTGCATTTTTCAGCAAAATATTAGCACAGGCTTCCTTAAGTTAGCCATAATTAACTCATTGACTTCGGAATGGCGGACTGCTATCATGCATCGCGGAGGCGATACTATGAAAACGTTACTCAAGGAATTCAAGGAATTTGCCGTAAAGGGGAACGTGGTCGATATGGCGGTCGGCGTCATTGTCGGCGGCGCGTTCGGGAAGATCGTCACATCGCTCGTCAACGACGTCATCATGCCGCTCGTCGGCGTGCTGACCGGCGGGATCGACTTCAGCAATCTTTTTCTCCCGCTCGACGGGAATACCTACGCCACGCTCGCCGAAGCGGAGGCCGCGGGCGCGGCGGTGCTCAAGTACGGCTCGTTCCTCTCGCAGGTGCTCGATTTTCTGATCGTTTCGTTCGTGATCTTTATTTTTGTAAAGAAGATCATGGCACTCGGCCGGAAGAAGGAAGCTCCCGTGGAGGAAGCGCCGAAAACGAAGGTCTGCCCCTACTGCAAGAGCGAGATCGCCATCGATGCCACGCGCTGCCCGCACTGCACCTCGGAGCTCTGATAAGCGGCGTACCACGAGCCAACCGCAATTTTGGAGGTGACCCATGCAAGCCTTTGAGACGGAACACTATATTTTCCACTATGGCGCCGGTACCGCGGCGGAGCGCGATATTGAGAAGATCGCCGCGCTGCAGGAGGGCTGCTTCTCCCACATCTGCGCCGTGCTTGGCCTGACGCCGGATTTCAGGATCGAATACTTCCTCTGCGATTCGCCGGAGGAGGTAGGACGCATCTGCGGCGACGACGAGCCCTGCAACGGCTTTGCAGACCTGCCGAGCCGCATCTATGCCGTGTATAACGACGCCGTCCAGTGCGTCGGCTTCCACGAGGACGCGCACCTCATCAGCTTTGTCCGGAACCGTCCGATCTGTCCCGCCGTGACGGAGGGGCTTGCCATGTTCTTTGACCGCAAATGGTGGGGCATCGAAAATCTGGACTGGACGGGCTATTATCTCAAGACCGGGCGGTATCTGCCGATGGACAGGCTACTGGACCGGGAGGTTTTCTTCGCGCACAACTGCGCCTTCACCTACCCCATCGCGGGCGCTTTCACCGATTGGCTGCTCACGGTCTACGGCAGAGAGCGGTATGGGGAAATGTACTCCCAGCCGAACCCCGCCGCCGTCATGGAGCAGGTATATGGGAGATCCCCGGCGGCGCTGAACGCGGATTTTGAAGCATACGTCCGCCTGTTCCGCACCGACGAGGCGCTGGAAGCGCGGATGGAAGAGCTGCTGCGGCAGGAGGGCGTTGAAGCCTGACCAAGCAAAATTCTTTGGCTTACAAAAACGGCCGGATGCGTCTGCATCCGGCCATTTGAGCTTGTCAAAAAAGTATTTTTGACAAGCTCTCAAACGAGACCCACTGCGTTG